>Ga0129311_1001628_pt1 | contig 15421 bp, 18 predicted proteins | sample Go1ome_FD_94435 | JGI IMG/M metagenome (GOLD analysis project Ga0129311, IMG submission 94435) | Western lowland gorrila individual fecal microbial communities from Wisconsin, USA - Go1022B metagenome | ecosystem: Host-associated > Mammals > Digestive system > Large intestine > Fecal | place... | reverse complement strand
GACAGACAGACAGACAGACAGACAGACAGACAGACAGACAGACAGACAGACAGACAGACAGACAGACAGAATTGTGCCATTGCAAGGGATTAGGGCGGTAGCTTTTCTTGGAGTGTTTCTATTCCATTGTGGCATTGTAGAGACAGGACCTTGGGCTGTTTCTATTTTTTTGATACTATCAGGCTTTTTAATGACTTATAATTATTGTGATAAATGGAATCGAGAATTAGGCTTTAGAATGTCGGTCTTATTCTCGTTCAGTAAAATTAAAAAGTTGTATCCGCTTCATTTAACAATGATGATCGTGGCTCTCTTACCGACTCTAAAAAAAATATTCTCCAATTATGAGTTTAACACATTGGCTTTAGGCTTTGCACAGGTTCTTTCTAATATCCTTCTTGTACAGGCATGGATTCCATCAAATCGGTTTTGGTACGCACTTAATGGCGTAGCGTGGTATTTGTCTGTCTTACTGTTTATTTATATGGCGTTTCCAGCAATATTGTCCATACTCAAAAGGTTGAATTATAAAGAGGTTATTATTTTTGCAACAGGTGTATATTTTGTTCAATGCATAGTCTCGGCTTGTGCAGGACGATATTTTGATGATGAAATGTGTAAATTTATTACATATTTATTGCCTGCATTCCGATTAGGTGATTTTTCAATCGGATGTTGCTTGGGGTGGCTTTATTTAAACTATAAGGGTAATGAAAATCATAAGAAATCGTGTTGCTGCACTAAAGATTCCATCACCGAATTTGGCGTAGTACTATTGAATCTTATTCCTATTATCGCCTTTACCTATAAATTTGGATTTTTGGGAAAAGATATGTTTCGGTATAATGTTATTTATACTCCATTCACGGCACTTTTGGTGTATGTGTTCGCTAAAAGTAGAGGCGTTATTTCTTACTTTCTATCAATTAAACCGCTAATTTGGTTGGCTAATGTTTCTTCTTCTTGCTTTTTAATACATCAACTTATAATTAGATATTGCGATATTATAGTGACTAAATTTTCTATTAACCTTAACGGCTGGTTTAGAGTGTGTCTGGCGTTTGTAGTAACGATTGTGTTTAGTAGAATGTTTGAAGATGTAGAAAGTTACCTCAATCGATGCCGAAAAAGCAAAGTCAAATCTGCCATAGTGAAAGATTGATATGTAGTAGCCGAGGCTCTGGGCGATACTGGTCGTATTCTGGTTCGTGAGTCCGGCACCGAGCCGGTCGTGCGTGTGATGGTGGAAGCGCCTGACCATGACACCTGCCAGAAGTTTGTTGACGAAGTGGTCAGCGTAATCTGCGAAAAGGGATATATGGTTTGATCTTGCGGACTCTATCACGGTGGAGTAAAATAAGAGTACCAAAGATCAATCATCCTCTGGTCCGTCCCACCCTATGTACTTCATTTTACAATCATCGAACCCACTCCAGTTCAGTCGTTGACCGCAGCGGTCGCAAAAGCGTTGATATTCCCGTTCCATTGTGCTACCGCACCGTGGACACCTTGGAAATTCCGCTCCCCACTTATATGAATATGCCTCTTTTACTCTCATTGGAATCCGATAAGTAGGGGAGAACAGAAGTTCATATAGTACCTGCGTGGGCCGTACATTCCAATTCCAGTTATCATCGAACCAATCTAATTTGTTCTTCATGTGATTTACACCTCCAACGAATATTGTAGGCTGTATCACATGAATTGTGGGAGCGTGAGCTCCCATTGCTGCTCGAAACTTTGCACACCTCCGTGGTGAGCAGCAGGCAACACATGAGAATGTGGCTAAGAATGCGAAGCTAATCCTGAATGACAGGAAGGAATTTGAAAGATGCCGAATAATCCTATCTTTAATGAGCATCCAATTGACTTTGGCGATGTACATTCTTCTGAACAGATTATTAAAGAAACGTGGAGCGCGTTTCGTATGGCACTTAAAAATAAAGAGTTTTCATACAACGAAATTTCAAAGGCACTTGATACTACATTTTTGAATGTTTTTAATCAAATTTTTGAGTATTGTCATGCTCGCTTTGAGTATCCTTTGGAAGAAGTGCAAAGTAATAATTTTCTTAAAAGAGGTGCGCGGTTAAAAGAAACAGATGTGGTTTGCTATGATCGGTTTTTGCCAAAAGCAAGATTTATAAAAGAGGACAATCGATTCAGCCCAGCAGGTGTGGAATGGCTGTACTTGGCTGTGTCCACGAATGCAGGACTAGCAGAAGAATGTACAATTAAGGAGTGCAGAGCCGTAGCAGGAGATAGGTTTGGGATCTGCTCATTTGCGATTAAAGAAGCCTATAAAAATAAAAAAATTGTTGATTTAACGGTTGCGGATGAGCTTACATATAATGATATTAATTCGAAGCTTGAACAGGCGTATTGCTCACTTCGTGATGAAAGGTTTGCAAGAAGTCTTATTCAGGGAAGACCGGCAGGCGCAACGCTGGTCGAGCAGCGTTCTGTGATTAATGCAATATTAGATTGGTCACTATCAACCTATTTAAAATTGCTTTCCGAACAAATTTTTTTGCCGTTGGAAGATATTGATGACAAGGAATTGCTGTATGCGCCATTTCAATGTGTAGCACAGTATTTTCTAAGTAAAGGTTATGCGGGAATTAAATATAAGAGTACGGTTTGCACAGGTGCAAAAGATATTGTGCTTTTTGACAAAACAATGGCTACCCCGGTTGGAACAATCAAAGATTTCACAATTTAACGAATGGAGTTAACCATATTGCTCTCGCCATCTCACAGTACTATACTAAAACCATCTAGGAATCAGGAATTCGATGATTAACTGAGATGTGAGAAAACACTGTAAATAAAACACATCTCTGTGATAGTGGAAAAATATAGAATTGATTTAGTGAGGGATTAGATATGCACCTATTAACGAGGTTCTTCTCACAGAAGAACTTTTTAGACGCATTTATTTCTGGAAAACTCTATATGAATACGCTTAATTATTTCTGGAACAATGGTTTCGAAGAACAAAAAGATATTTTTGAAGGCGTTGTTTGTACTGTTCCAGTGAAAGATTTTAATGGTTTTCCAATGGATTTTCAAGCGGCTCAGGCAAGTGATTATCATTTTAGAGCTGAAGGATATAAATTTTGTAATGTTCTTTGCTTTTATAAAATTGATTTTATTCTGGAGGGAGGACTTCTTCGCTACGATCTTAATGATGATATGTCAAAATTTGGAGAGTATATGGCTATTATAACAAATGAAGCTGAATTCTTAAGACGTATTGAAGCGGCTGCTAAAAAAAGTAATTATGAAGTATTATGTGGGGATATTCACTATCATCCTCAGATGTTAAACGGTAAGCAAAGCAAAGAAGGACCACGTATGTATTTGACTTTGGAAAATCGATTCTTTAAAATAGAAGAACTACAAAAAAGGGGATTTAGTATTAGGAAACGGGACTGCTTTGATAAGAGCATCCAGTATCATAGCCAAAATGAATGGCGTGTTGCATTGTACCGAGGGGAACAGACCACAGATGCATATGAACTTGATGTTGGAAATTTATCGGATATTGTTCGCTGTTATCCGGTAAGGGAGATTCAAAGAGGCTTAGCGGATTGCATAAAGAGGTATGGGCTTAGCGATACTGAGGGGTGGCACGGCACCATCGGGAGACGTGATATGCGAGAGTTGTTTTATACTTTAGGAGATAATAATACGACGAGGTTTTCTATCATTGGATGATAAAAAAATAGGTGGAAATAAGAATTATATTTTAATTGTTGTACTTTAAGCCATAATAAAACCACAATACATAATAGAAAGGCTGATATCTTATGCCCAGAACCAAAGGAAGCAAGAATAAACCGAAAACCACCAACGACTATGCGTTCCAGATTAAAGAAAAGCAGAAATTTATCGCATCTCTGTCCGTTGAAATCACTTCCATCACGGCAAATATTGACACTCTGAAAGCTGACTTGAAAGAGAAGAAGACTGCTCTCAAGTCTGCCCAGAAGGAACTGACCAAGCTAGAAGCTAAGAAAGCCGCTGCTGATCAGAAGACCGCCGAAGCCGCAAAGAAGAATGAAGCAGAAAACCTTGTGAAAAAGCTGCTGGCCGAGGGTGTCAGTGCTGACGATATTATCGAGAAGTTGAAGTAATAAGATGCCGTGTGGACAAACTGAACTCCAGAAGTTCACACGGTAATTTTAAAAGGGCAAATTAGATAAAACTAACCAGAAGGGAGACTCACCATGCACCACAAATTAGATATCCACCCCATCCCGGAGGATGTGCTCTATGTTAATGAATTGTCGCTGGCAGGGAAAGTGCCCTACGAGACAAAAGATATGATGGAGAAAGCCATCACCGGGAAGATAAAGTCAAAAGGCGGAATTCTCCCGGATGACAATGTGAGAATCTATGTGCCGATGGATTTGAATGCTGACATCATCATGTGGCAGCTTTATTCTCTTCATGGCTCACTCGGCTATCCGACCGAAAAGAACGAATCTGCCTATAGTTCCGGAGTGAGAAAGGTAATCTCTCAACTGGAAATCTACGACCAAGTGTGGGCAGCGAGAAAGTTAGATGAGACTGTGCAGAAAGAAAACGGTAGCGCAAGACATAGCCAGCAGGGAATCGAGCTGGCAAAGCAAATCGTGAAGTATTTGGAATGTAATGAAGGCGATGCGGAATGTTTTCCGTATGATGAGGTCGAGGAGTTGAGAGAAGCCTTCTGGCTGTGATGGGTGGCTCAAGTGTTCGCTGTCACGAAATGTGAAAATGGATCAAACGTTCGCTGTTACTGGAGTTCTGGAATTCTATAGAATTCTAGGCAATTATCGAGATTTCTTGATAATGTGAAAACGGTGTAGTGTGGGACTCTTAGACTTCTTGGACTTCTAAGATGTGGCTCAGATATTCAATATCACGGGATGAACTCCTAGAGTTCACATAAAAATACCGCCTGTGGGATAACCACAGACGGCACATTCATATTACAGTTTGTTCAAGAAGTTCTCCAAGACGCTGTTCCATTTCTCCGGGTATTCATAGAACATCAAGTGACCACCCATGACATAGGTGTCGTAACCGGGAAGCTGTGTTTCAACGAAGGGTTTCGCAATGTCCTGCCAGTGTTCAGCGATGAACATTAGGCTGGGCATAGTCGCACCGACATCTTTTGCGGTTTCCAGGTAGTTGGAGAACACAGCATCGCAGAACAGCTGGCGGCAGATCCAATACGGCGTGCGGCCGGAAATATCCAGCAGGTACTCCAGCTCATCGGGTTTCATCTCATGCTGAATCATGACACCAGTCGCATACTCACTGAAGAACTCACGGCAGCCCTGCGAAGAGGTCAGTACCTGAGTGGCGACCTGAGACAGCTCTTCAATCGTACCCTCAGTCCACCACTTCGGATCAGGAGAGAGTGGCAGCGGAGACATATCGACAGTTACAACGCCGCGCAGCTTTTCTTTACCAAATTGCTGTACATAGCTCCAAGTGTCCAGATTGCCGGTACTCCAGCCAATCAGTACAATGTCTTCCAGACCAAGAGCATCAATCAGACCAGCCACATCACGACCGTGGGTCAGATAGTCGTTGCCATCTACAGTCTTGGCGGAGTATCCCTGACCACGAGGATCGATGGCAATGACACGATACTTAGAGGAGAAATACTCCAGCTGATTCTTGAAAATCTCGCCGGAGAAAGTCAGGCCGGGAATGAAAACCAGCGGCTTGCCTTCGCCTTTTTCCAAAACATGTAGCTCCACGCCGGGGGCTACGGTGACATACTTACTCTCAATACGATCTTTTGCCATGAGAAAAACCTCCAAACAAAACCTATAAATCAAATTGGTTTGTCTGAATTATACATCCGAAGTGGACGAAATGCAATAGCAATGTGAACTCTAGGAGTTCAAAGAATTACTTGTTACGGCGAGGGTGTGTGTTATTCTTTCGGGAGCGTGGGTTCTTTCTTTTTCCTTGGTGAAATCATCTTATGGCCGGAGTAGATTGCCATGCTCATGCAGCCTAATGCTCCGTAAGCAAAATACTTGTGAGCTTTCATCAGTTTCTTGCAGCCTGTGTAGAAGCATCCTGCCACGCAAGCAAGTGCTCCGAGTGACCAATACTTATGTGATTTCATTTGATTTCAATCCTTCCTGGTCTAAAGTACTTTTCTATATCCTTAAGCGGTTCTGGCTGTATCCGTTGAGCAACCTCTTTTTGTACAGCTTTGATGGTTTCCCACGATTTCTCTCGTATGCCGGAAAGATGTTCATTCCCAGTCAAGGCCATAAGCTGAGCAACGGTTTCAATATTGTTTCTGTATAGATTACTTAGGAGTGGAGCACGAAAGTCCAAAAGACCTACTGGCGAATTTGGAAACAAAATTTTGCCAGACATGACCTCGTTCTTGTATTGTTTTTCCCGGAGTTGCTTTGATACTTCCGTTTCATACTCATCTATGGAGTTGGGGTATCCTGTGGTGCGTAGGTTTATGATTGTTAATGCCAGACCCTTTTTTTTGAGACCACAAGTGCGGTTGAAAGATCGATTGATTTCGCTGCTGATTTGAGTAAGTGTTTTATTATTTTTGTAGTAGTCGATTAAGACTTTTTTAATCATAATTCTTATGGCAGGCGAGGGATAAGGAAAATCAGATGCTACAATCAGCGAAATAAGGTAATCTGCATATTCGGCATCTGACTGAGCCTGTGGCAAAAGAATCTCACTTTTGGCAAATGCAGTTAAATCCTTGAAGAATGACTCAGGGTATTTTCGCCCTTTACTCTTTGGAGGCTTTGGTGTTTTTTGCTTACGCACCTTTGGAGCGGTCATCCCATAGCTCATATCTAAAAGCATTTCAATTTTCTCGTCTGGTACAGAACCGTCCAGTGCTACTGTAACCCAGCCGTCTTTGTTCATGTGGTAGGCAGGGAAAAATCCAGGTTCGGATCGCAATGAACCAATCAATATGGGGTCGCACTTCAAGTTAACTACATTGATGTAGGATGCTCCGGGCAAGCCGAGCTTGCTTTTCTGTACGTCCATAACCAGTGCGAACCACTTCTGATTATTGCTGTGCCGGAAGACAGCAAAGTTGGGATGTTTCAGCCAAGGGTAATCTGGTGTTATATCGTAATGTTCTAATATGAAATGTTCAAATTCAGTGCGGTTCATAGGCATCGTCCTTATCATCTACCCGTATTCTGAGCAGTTCTTCTATTTCATTGTTACTTGCCGACCGTACTGCCTTTTTATCATTGTGCTCTACTGCGCCGCAGTCAGGGCAGCGGTCTGGCATCGACTCAGCAGGAAAGCAGTAGCGGCAAGCATCGCAAAAGTAGTAGTTCAATTCATGTTCACCTCTAAGATATCCTCAAACGGAATGATGGTTGGTAACTCTTTGCCGATGGCGTTCGTTACGCCTGTATAAATTTTTAGTTCTTTGTTTATCGAATCCACGGAATCTACCTTGCCCGGAAGTTCCTCGTAATACCCGTCTGTGAAATATTTTACCTTCACCAGCTGATTTTTTCTCATCTGGCCGATTCTCTTGCCTAGTAGTTCTTTCTGTTCCTCGGATAACTCTATCCGTTTTCCCTTCAGATGGTCTTTGCCCTCAGATGCAATCTCATCTTCGTAACCCCGTAGAGCAGCAAAAGGGCTGAAAATCTTGGCGCGGTTTTGGACTGTCATCCGGGGCTTGATAGGCTCTGGCCGGGAGAGGGGGAGCAGGTCAGCATATTTCGTTTGGACGGCTCTGCCTTCTGGTGTGTTCTTATAATCAGTCATACCAGCTACCCCACAATCATTATACAAATAGCCCCACGATCTTGTAAAGTATCAAAAGCCAGATCAGCACGATGGGAATGGCATAGTACCATTTCTTCGGTTTGCCATCCTGCCACATGTTTTCGGCTTGCGCAAGATTCCGTTCCCATACATCTGCTGGAATCAGCTTGATGGTGAGAGCAATCAGTGCCGGCAGAAGAATCACATCATCCAGATAACCGAGAACCGGAATGAAATCTGGAATCAGATCAACAGGGGAGAGCGCATAGCCAACCGTTATACTGGCGAGGACTTTTGCAAGTATTGGCGTGTCTTTGTCTTTCAGAGAGAGGAAAACGGCAGGAACCGTTTTCTTTAATGACTTTGCGCACTCTTTTAGGTTCATCACACCAGCCCCTTAACGAACTTCACAGCACCAGCAATCTCCTCTGCATTCGGATGTCCCTTTGCGATGCCACCGACCAGCTTGAACGGACCAAAAGTGTCGAAGCCGAAGCAGCCGTAGGAGCCGAGAACCGTAGAGCCTTTCTGCTGAATGGATTCTGTGATTTTATTGGTATAACTGTCACGTTTTGCACCGTAAGTATAGAGCAGAGCAGTTTTCTTCCCCGCAGGGAGATTCTTCTCTACGAATGCTATCACTCGCTTCTCGAACTGTGAGAAATAGATTCCAGATGCAAAGATGATGAGATTGTAGGACGTAAGGTCAGCAGTGTCAGTCTTGGTGACGTCAATCAAAGTGATGTCAGGTGTGGTAACAGCATCAATCAGCTTCTTCGTATTGCCGTGATGCTCAGAATAATATACGATTGCAGTTTTCATAGTGATCTCCCTTCTAGTCAGCCTTATGACCGCCAATAGTCTTGTTTCTTTCCCTCATCGTAGCTCCATCCAGATAGTTCGTGCCCTTCAGTACAGCGTTCTTTCCGAACTTCTTCTTCAGCCCCAACATGACTTCTTGAAGCTGCTTCTCTTTTTCCAGCTTGCTTGTGTCCGTGAACAAATCGACTTGGAAGATGCCCTCGTCTTTAACCACACGGTTGGCTGCGATGGTGATTCTTCTTACAGTCAGAGTCTTATCAGCTATCTGGTCAAATAAGGTAGCAGCCGCCTTGATAAGCTGACTGCCGAGGTTGGTCGGATTGTCTAACCTTACGCTGCCATGAGCACCTTTCGGAACAGTGCGGCCGTAGTGATCGATGTGTACTGGGCCGTGATAGATACCTTTATCGCAGTTCTCTCTGTCATAGCCGATATCCAGCGTGAGAGAATCCGTGACAAGGCCTTTGTCTGTGAGCTGGAGGACAAGACTATCCGCCATTTCCTGTACAATGATTCTTGCTTTATCGTATGGATAAGGGCAGGAGAGTACCTGTCCCTCGCTGATACTGCTGGTGCTGGGCTTGTAGGCTTTGATCTCTTTCATGCCGCAGAGCTCCAGTCCCCAAGCATGGTCAATCACCAGCTCGGCATCAGCACCGAACTCTTTATATAAGATGTCCTGATAGTTCAGACTGTACCGGGCAAGCTCGCCCATTGTGTGGATGCCGTGTTTTTCCAGCTTCTTGACTGTGCCGGGGCCGGTCATCCAGAAGTCTGTGAGCGGCTTGTGGTCCCAGAGTAAGTAGCGGAAAGACTCCTCATCCAACTCTGCGATGCGCACACCATCTGCATCGGGCGCGGCGTGCTTGGCGGTGATGTCCATTGCCAGCTTTGCTAAATATAAGTTGCTCCCAATCCCGGCGGTGGCTGTGATGCCTGTCGTATAGAGAACTTCCCGAATCATCGTTTTCACGAGATCGTGAGCCGACATGTGGTAGTGGTCAAGATAAGTAGTCAGATCAAAGAAACACTCATCGATGCTGTATACCACTATATCTTCTGGTGCAATGTATTTCAGGTAGATGCCGTAGATCTGGCGAGATACCTTTTCATAGTATGCCATCCGGGGCGGAGCAATAAGGTAATCGACTGCAATGGACGGGTCAAAGAGAGCGGTTGAGTCGTAGGAAGAAGATGCAAAAGTGGGAACGCCATCCTTATACACAGCTTTCCTTGTTCGTACCGCTTCTCTCAGTCGCTGTGCGTTAACTCCCTTGACTTTCTGCACGACCTCAAACAGTCGTGCACGGCCGGGAATGCCGTAAGCCTTGAGGGAGGGAGACACAGCCAGGCAGATGGTTTTCTCGGTGCGGCTTGCGTCAGCAACGACCAGATTCGTGGTGAGAGGATCGAGGTGACGGGCGCAACATTCTGCGGAAGCGTAATAGCTTTTAAGATCTATACAGGCGTAGGTGCGTCTCATTTTCGTTCCTCCCCTCTGTGATTCTTACATTATTTCTTGTCTATTTCCTCTTGTAGCACTTCGCTGCACAATCCAACACATTCATTGCAGATACAGATATCATCCGAAGCAACGATCATCTTCTCAACGTCGTTACTGGACTTGCCACAGAAGCTGCACTTGATTTCTTCTGCCTCAGTGTATGGCTCAAGGTGTTGTTCATTCAGCTCTCGCTTTATCTGTCTGTCGGCAAAGTCGAGTGATGCGGTGGCTTTATGAATCCGCACCAGATTTTTGAGATACCTTCCGACACGGTTCTGTTCAATCTCTGGTAGGTTGTTATAGTCTGAAAGCAGGGAATCAGTTGTTTTATACACTGGTGTCATCTTTTTCCTCTCAATCGCCAGCATTGATAAGCTGGTTTTGAACATTGCGGAGTTCCTTGATGTGCCTTCCGAGGTCTAGTAGAAAGTCCTCGTCAATTTCCCAGAATCGTTCTTTCTGCATTTGAACCTTTAACAGCTTATGCAGTTCCCACATTGCGGGCTGGAAATCTTCTGGATCGATATCAGAAATACAGGTAGGTTCGATAGGATTATCCGGAAGCACAATTTTGCCGTTATCGTTCACGAGAAGTTCTCCGGTTTCAGCGGCCTTTACATACAGAACGACTATATCACGCATGAAAAGATTGGCAAAATAGTGAGCCAGCGCATATTCGTCCACTGTGCTATTAAAAGGGGAAAAAGCTGCATCGAGCATATTATCGAGATAATGTACGATAGGACCCCAGATAACCGGATTCCAATCGATGTGATCAGGCTTTTTATTATAATGCTCGGCATCGTATTTGCCAGAAACATACTTTGAAATCGCTTCAGCAATAAACTCCTGCCAGAACCAGTAACCTTCCTGCTTCAGCTGAAGGGAAGCAGTGTCGATGCCACGGAGCCTGTCGGCAAAGGAAATATTGTCCAGAAGTTCCGGGTCATTATAGCGGTGAAGATTATCCTTTTCTGAATTGATGGCATACCAGTGCCCAAGTTCGTGCCAGAAGAACCAGCAAAAGTTCTGCTCACTGCTGTCAGGCAAAAGATTCTGCCGAATCAGGATTGCACTACCATGCTCCCCGTGGATATATTCCATAATGGAATCTTCAGCAGGGATTTCCTTATAGGAACAAGCCACATCAGAAAGGGCTTGTTCTCTGACTTTACGGAAATCACGTCCATTGGCGACATAGATCTGTGGGCAGGGGAAGGTAATCGGTGGCATGATGGATTCAAAAATGTTGTAAGCGGCAGGTGCTAGACACTGGATTTCAAGTTTAGAGAATCTCTTAGCCATAGGATGCTCTCCTTTGCGTTTTCTACTATTATACTGCTAAAAAGATGGCTCCTCAATTACATGGATGTCTCTTTAGGAGACATTCACTGTCCAGTCTTTTCTACAAACCATCTTCCCAGCCGGCCAGCGAACCGTGGGTCGAGATGCTCGAAGAACAGATGTTTCTCCTGTCCTTGGATGAGGACGGTGAAGCAGTCGCCGTTACAAATATTATCGGCAGTCCCGGCGGGGCGGAAGTCGCGCACTTTTTCGATTGGAAAGGTACGGCCATCTGCCCATGTGATGGAAGTTGGCTGCATATAGCCGGTGGCATCGAAGGTGGAATCGACCTTTACATAGACTTTCTCTTTATTCATGATGGTCACCTCTCACAGCAATCCATACTTCTTCTTGAATTCCCGGACTTCCTGAGCCTTTACTTCTTCCAACAGAGGAATGTCATCCTCAGCTGGTAGCTCCAGAGGACTTACTTTTCCGAGAACCTTGCCGACAATGGTGACATGGTCATCTTCAGATTTTTCACCATAAGGAAGTGCTTTGTTCAGGGAGTAGAGCTTGTGGTTCAGCATCTGTTTAATAACAGCACCATCTGCGGTGGAGCAGATAACAATATCGCCATCCTCAACAGACTGGGTGTATTTTACATACACCAGATCACCGTCATGGTATTGTGGCTCCATACTTGCACCGGATACGCGAATCAATGCATCAGCAGATTCGTTGTATCCGTTTTTCTTTATGAACATATACTCAGGCGGTGTATCAATAAAAGCACAGCCGGGGCCGGCAGCAGCAGGTGTAGACTGCAACTCGGACAGAAAATAGGTCTCATCCAGATACCTGTCACGGGCATCCTGCTCTTCACCCATAACAGACTCGATCATCCGATCAACGATGCGCTGACCGACAGGACTTAGTTTGCGGTACTGCCTGAACACAACTTTTTCGTGACTGGTCAGCTGAGAACTGTTTGGCAGTCCAAATAATTCATAAAGGGGAATGCCGAGCATACTGCAAAGAGCTCGGATGGTTTCTACCTCCGGCCGGGCACGATCGTTTTCCCAGTTTGTGATTGTGTTACGCGATACGCCCATCAGTTCGGCAAGCTCTGGCTGACTCATTTCATTTTTATTTCGATATTTACGGATAACAGCACCGAAAGCAAATTCGGGCTGTTCGGCCTTTTCCGTCTGCGGAAGATAGACAACAGAGCTGGAAGCAGACGACCGTTTCATAGTTACTGAGGCTTTCTTTGATGGTTTAGCCATAGTGTTTCCTCCTTGGTCAGACTGTTCTGCTCAGTATCTGACAGCCTCATTATAGCACAACAACGTTGTGCGTTCAAGTAAAAATGTGTGGAAAATAGATGCGAGATATTGTGCTTCGCTCTTGAAATTAGTATCTGGGCTGTGTATAATGGAGACAAAACAAATGTTCTGAGAGGTGATGGGGATGCGCTATGAGATATTGGAAACAGATGTGGGACAGGGCACCAGAGCAGTTGCAGTACCCGTGACATACGGAAAGCCAGTAGAGGAAACGGATGTTTGCCAGCCGTATTCTGTGGCAGAGGTATTGCGGACTGTTTTTCATGCAGATTTTCAGACAGTCTTGGAAAACTATGTGCGGACAGAGACTGAGCAGATCCGGGCAGAAGGAGTTCTGCCGGGTGCGGTTCGGATGAAAGTTCGGTTGTGGTCATACTTAAAAACGCTGTCAAAGTTACAGCAGCCAACTAACAGGACAGTAGTAGATGTTATACTGCAGAGTAAGCTGGAGGGGCAATACAGAAACGGAGAGACAAGGTGTGAAGAGGCCGATTTTCGACTGAGGTACATTTTTGACCTTCGGGTGTGCAGCCAGCGGTGTATCGGACCGCTTGTCTGGGTATATAAGGACTGGAAAGATGACCCGGCACTGTCCGGATTTACTTTTGATACCAACGACTATCTGCTGCCGATTCTTTACAACAGTGATTACGAAACGGTCGCCCACGCTATGCTGGATGATTTCTTCCCAGAAGCAAAGAAAGAAATCGGCGGAGATGTGTCCGTGGTGAGCAGCGAAGAGCTGGCGAGGAGGATGGGACTTCGTGTTCTGGATGTTCGATTTGCGGACAAGACTGTGATGGGGCAGCTTTACTACAACTACGGAGAAGCTCATCTGCTGGGTGATGACGGAGAAATCTATGTTCAGACTATCCGGCCGGGAACGATTCTAATCAATCGGGATAATTGTACATCTGTTGCAACACGAAATAGCACGATTGCGCATGAATGCTGCCACATGTATTTGGACAGATGGTTCTTCCTGCTTCAGATGATGACCGGGAGAAAATACACACCATATTCCAGCAGACGCAAGGAGAACAGACGATATCACTACAAGAACGATGCACTCGACTGGATGGAGTTGCAGTGTGAGAAACTTCCCGCCTATTTGCTGCTGGAGCGGGATAGCGTGATCGATTACGTCGAAGCCAGACTGAAGCAGTGTGATTGGAGAAAGACACCAGAGAATATCCGATCCATTGTAGATGGGCTGGCTGAACGATATGAAGTCTCATACCAGATGGCAAAATACCGTATGATTGAACTGGGATACTGCGAAGCTGGCGGCATCCGTAACTATGTGAATGACATGGTGATTCCGGATCACGGCTGTACATGGCTGTGGCCGGCAAACACGACCTTTACGATATCTGCAAAGGATGCAGCACTGCTGGCAGCTTCGGATGGTGAGTTCGAGAGTGTAATCTGTAGCGGCAAATACCGATATGTAGAAGGGCACTTCTGTCTGAATACAGATAAGTATATTGTGCTGGATCACTACGGAAAGCCGCATCTTACCATCTATGCCCGGTGTCACATGGAAGAGTGCTGCCTCGGCTTTACAGTTGAAGGAAGATATCGGAAAGCAGGATATGATGTCGGCAAGGTAGCTCGAAACAAGACAGAACCTGTTACGGACAAATATCGTGCGGCTTATAGATTGGTGGCAGAGCCAGGAACATCTGAGTACGAAAAGGAAAATCAAGCCTTGCTAGATGATGGGCTGCTGTGGATGGAGTTCTACAAAAATATACCGGACGATTTTGCGGAAATAGTAAAAGAGATCATGAAGCGAAAGGGAATCACGCAGGAGAATCTGTCCTTTGAATTGGGAGTAGATAGGAAAGCCCTCTTGAATTATTTGAATCAAGACCGGCCATCAGTTGCCCATGTGGTTGGAATCTGTGTGGCATTGAAAGTGCCGTACTTTATTTCAATGGAGATTCTGGGGGCGGCCGGTATCCAACTGCGCTCAACAGAGCAGGATTTTCTGTACCGTCAATTCCTGCTGAACGCTGAGAATTTGACTGTGAGCAGGTGCGAAGACATTTTGAAACAACATAATGAAAAACCGCTGTTCCGAGGAGAGCAGCGGTAAGGGAGACCGAGGTACCGTAAAAAGTATCTCGGTCTTTTTATTAGTCTAGGATATCAAAAAGGTCGTCATCGTCATTAGGGGTAAAACGGTCAACAAGTTCTTCATAAAGAGTTCTGATATCTTTATACTCTTCTTTCAGAGGAAAATCATCTTTGTCAATGCTAGATATAAGACCTTGATACTCATCGGGGTTTGAAAAGATAACTTCCCAATCAAAAGTATAAACGCGCCCTACCTCGTCAGGCTCACCGTATTTAAAAGTATAATCATCAGGAATCTCATCGCTGTCGACAACGCTTGTACCATACCCCTCATCATTTATTTCATAGTAAGGCTCAGACGATAGCAATTCGAGATTATCAAAATCCGATACATCGATTTCGCTACTATGGAACACGCAAAGTTGGTGGAGAATAAAATCATACAACACAGAGGAAGGATAACAGGAACCGTAATCGGCAGCCTCACCATCGCCCATTTCAGCATTGTTATATATAATTCGAAGGAAAGTATGATACCCATCATTGCTGTCGCATTGAGATAGCAGATTCTTTAAGTAAGGAATGATAATGT
>Ga0129311_1001627_pt1 | contig 15425 bp, 12 predicted proteins | sample Go1ome_FD_94435 | JGI IMG/M metagenome (GOLD analysis project Ga0129311, IMG submission 94435) | Western lowland gorrila individual fecal microbial communities from Wisconsin, USA - Go1022B metagenome | ecosystem: Host-associated > Mammals > Digestive system > Large intestine > Fecal | place... | reverse complement strand
GCCTTGCGCCGCTTTCCATGGCAGCGCACAGATAGCCGCAGCCGGATACCGTCAGGCGGGCGTTGTCCGTCACTTGCAGGGTGACGCTGGAGCCGCCTTGCATCGTGCCCAGCAGGGAGGGGAGAAAATAGGTATTCTCGGTATCCTCCTGGGGAACCAGGGTGACTGTCCAGCTCTTGCCGCCGCCGTTAGAAGTGACCACCCACGCCAGAAGGCCGTCGGCGGTGTCGGTGACGGCGGATTTCAGGTTCAGATTTCCAATCTCAGCGCTGTCTGCCACCGCATTGAAAAGGGGCCGGGCCAGCTGAATGGCGACACTCTCAGAGCCGGTCTGCATCCCGATTGTCCCCTGGAAGGGGGCAGCCTCGCTGCCCAACCCCTGGAAGGCCAATTCGCCGTCGGGCGTGTCGGTTTCGAACACAGCGTTGCCACCGGCGTTCCAGAGCAGCACCAGGTTTTTGCTCTGATAATTCCCTGCATCTACATAGGACAGCTGAATCAGCGCCTGGGTGGAGCTGATGGAAATCGTATCCCCCGACTCCGGGAACCCGGTATCCTCCGGTGCGCCATAGGCGGCAACGGCGTACATCCCCTGGGTGCTGTCCGCATCGCCGGAATGTACGCTGGCCGTGCCCTCCTCCTCGGCCAGGGCAATGGCCTCGGCCTCCGGGAAAGAGGTTAACTCTTCACTTATAATTTCATCAGAAGTGTTATTTTCCGCCGGAGCAGCCGTTTCCTCCCCGGGGGCCGTCTCCTCCGGCCCAGAGGCTTCCTCAGGCAGTGCAGCCAGCTGAGGGGCAGTTGCTTCGTCCGGTAGAGTGGCCTCCTGCGTGGGGGCGGTATCCTCCTGGGGGGCGGTGGGCTCCTCAGGCAGGGGTTCCATGGGCAGGGTGGGCAGGGGGATTTGGTTTTCCTCCAGGTGGCGCAGGAATTCCTCTCCGTTCACCACCAGCTCCGCCTGGACAGTGCCGGGGAGAGCCTGCCCGGTGACCGCATACCACCACTCCAGGGACATCTCCCCGGGAACCACCTCCATGGCCTGGTAAAAAGCAATGGCCATTTCCAGCAGCGCTGCTCCATCCGTCACAGGCTCCGGCTGGGTGGGTGCTTCGGTGGGTGCTTCGGTTGGAGCTTCGGTAGCTTCTTCGGTGGGGGCCTCGGTAGCCTCCTCGGTGGGGGCCTCGGTCGCTTCCTCAGTGGGTGCTTCGGTGGGCTGGGCAGAGGGCGCATCGGTAATCAGTGTGGCCTCGGCATCCAGCTGCCCCACCAGGGGGACGGATACTTCTCGGGTGATATTGGTGGCCCGCAGGGCAGCATGGCGGTACATAACGGCGCACAGGTACCCTCTGGCGGCAGGCGCAAGTTGGCTCATATCCGTCAGGCTCAGGTTCATATTGGCACCGGCGTACAGTATCCCCAGCAGGGAGGGCAGGCAGAACTGCCCCCCATTTTCCGTATCCGGGGCCAAAAGCTGCACATTCCAGTAGGCAGGGGCGGATTCCTCCCCCAGCACATGGACGGCCAGCAGACCGTCGAAGCTGTATTCCGCCTTACTCACCAGCCGGATTGGATTCGGCTGGTTTTCTGCATTTGCAAACCGGGCCTGGCAGAGGATTCCGTTGAACAGGGGAGAGGAGAGAACAAAATAGATGCCCTCGGACTGGACACCAAACCGGATGGTGCCCCCAAAGGGATAATCCAGCCCACCCAGCCCCTGGAAGCCCAGGGCCTGCTCCGCCTCGGTGCCCTGGTGGATTGCGGCGGGGACAGTCAGGTCAAATTCTGCCCCGGCATCCGCCAGGAGAGTAATGGTTCTCTGGTGGTATTCACCGGGCCAGACATAGGAAAGCAGGGTAAGCTCTCTGGCAGAGTGCACCACGATGCTCTCTGGGAATACCAGATAGCGGCCCCAATCCTGGGGAGCCTCCGGGTCTTCTGCCGGTTCGGTTTCTTCTGTCAGGCTGTCCAGGTTCGGCTCCCGCATGGCAGCCTGCCCGGTGAGGACGTACCACCATTCCAGGGGCATATTCCGCTCCCCGGTGACTGGCAGGGTGCTGTAGTGCTGGATGCCCAGCAGATAGCCCGCCTCCTGGGCGGCCCACAGGGCCTCCTCGTCCGGCACCGTGGTTTCTTCGGTGGGCTCGGTGGTCTCCTGAGTTTCTTCGGTGGGCTCCTGGGTCTCCTCTGTGGGCTGGGTGGCCTCCTGGGTTTCCTCCGTGGGCCCTTCCGTCTCCTGGGTGGGAGCCTGGGTTTCCTCGGTGGGAGCCTCCGTAGCCGCTTCCGTCCCCAGGGTTTCTTCGGTAGGGGCCTGAGTGGGAGCCTGGGTAGGTGCTTCCGTGGGAGCCTCGGTGGCTGCCGGGGCGGGCTCCTGAGTAGGGGAGGGCTCGGTGATTTCCGAATACTCCGTGGGCGGGGAAACCTCCTCTGCCCGGGCAGGGAGCACCGCTGTATTCATAAAAAGCGAAGCTGCCAACAGAAAGGCAATGACTCTGTTTCGCTTATTGGTCATTCTGCATCTTTCCTTTCGCACAATGCAATATGGAAATGGGCCCTGGCGGGTCAGTCGGGGGCGAAGGCTGCGGTGACATAGGCATTCACACTGCTCCAGGTCTCATCCGCCGGAATGGGGCAGGTGCGGTAAAATTGCAGCCGGTAGCTGGTGGGCTGGTCTGCACCGCCGACGGAGAAGGTAATGGGATTGCCGTCACCGGCGTTCAAAAGCGCCCGGGACCATGGGCTGAGAGCAACCTTGCTGCTGTCCCAGCGCAGGGTCACTTTCCCCTGGGCGGAGCCCTGAATTTCATAGTTGAAGGCATCCAGGCTTGTGCACGCTGCGGTGTCGGCAAAGCTGCCAGCCCATGGGGTGGCCTGGGCGGCAGCGGGGAGAATCCGCAGTCTGGCGGCCAGAGCCTGGTTTTCCGTGGCGGCTGCCGAAGGGTCATCCGGGATGGCCGCAATTTGCAGATATACATTTTCCAGCTTCTCCAAATCCGCCGCCGAGAGGGTGATGCGATACAGATTCTGGGAGGCGACACCGCCTGTCAGCGTGCCGGATAGGGAGGTGCCGAAAGCGGAGCTGTTAATCTGAATGGCAAGACCGTCGACGGAAGCGGGGCTTCCGTCCTCCTTCACCAGCCGGGTCTGTAGGGTATAGGTGATTGGGCTGTCGTTCACCCGGGACAGGTCATTTTGGGGGTAGTTGCACACCGTTACGCCAATGGTGACGGTATCTCCACCGGCACTGACCAGCCGGGAGACGTAGGTTACATTTTTCCAATCGCAGCTTGCCAGATAGTTGGAGGAAAAGCGCAAATCAGAGGGAGTTTCCTGGGCGGCCACCACCCACTTGTGGTGGGCGGATTTGGTGTAGGCGGCATAGGTTCCACCGGCCAGCACCCCAATGCACACCAGGCTCAGCAGGAGCATCCGGAGCTTATGGCTGTGTTTGTTCATAGTCCCCTCCGATTCCCGCTGTGATGTAAATCATATCCGTTTCCTTATTGTTTTCCCCTGCTTCCCAGGTGACCTCCAGCATATAGAATTCCTCGCCGCTGCTGGTCTGCACCCCGGACTGCCAATAAAGCGGCTGGGCATTTTTCTGAACCTTATCGTATTCGCCATAGGTGGCGGAGTGAAGTGTGCCGTTAGCCAGGGAGCCATCGCTGTTCCGATAGCTTCCGGCAAGTGGAGTCCCCCTGGAAGTATCCGAGGCGCTGCTTAGCTTATAGATGGTATATTTCAGGGGCAGATTGGTGGTGTGGGCCAGCTGGAGAATATAGTAGGTGCCCTTGTTGGAGGCAATCCGGAAGATGCTTTCCTTGCTCCCGGGCCGGGACAAATCCATATCTCCCAGGGCCACGGGAAGGGTGCTCTCCCCCTGGGGGCCGGTAAGGGTCATGGAGGGCACCTGAATCCGGGCCAGGGTATGTAAGCTGCGGGTATACCGCAGCCATGCCATTGTTCCGCCCAGGGCGGACAGCAGAGCAGCTGCTGCCAGTACGGCAATCAGCACCGGGGCAAAGCGCCCTGGCTTTTTGGGGAAACGGCGGGACATTCGGCCCCCTCCTTTCGTGGTTTTTGCCATGCCAAAGCATAGCAAAACAAGAAATGATGCACTCAAACTTCATGCACCGGCATTTGCGCATTTCCCCGGTGCGGTATGTGTGAAGTTTTATACCGCCTCTGCGGTAAGCCGCAGAAGCACACCATAGGCCTTTTCGCCGATATATTCATCGGCATTGTTGTAGTATCGGTCGTATTGGGCGAAGCTCCCCACATTCGGCTGCAATTCCGCCGGGGGCTCTACGGTGTTTCCATCGTTGTAGAAGAAATAGCGGGTATCTGCCTTCATCCAGCCCACCACCTCGGTGTGCTCCATTACGAGCCTCAGCAGGTAGGGCCAGCGCCAGTTCAGCGTGACGGGAATGGGCGTATCGGCAGTGCAGCCGGTAAATGTCAGCGAAAACCGCCCGGTGCTGCATGGAACCCAGGAAAAATTGGTTCTATCCGTGGAATATTGAAACAGAAAATGCCCCTTCAATAGGTTGTTCAGGGTTTCGTTATTTTCGAGAATTTCCAATTTGCCGCTGTCCTCTTGCATCGGCAGCAGCTCTATTTGGAAATTCAGCTTCAGCTCTCCGTCCGCCTTGGGGATGACGGAAAATTGAATGGTTCCCTGGGAGCCGGGCTGGATGCAGCCGGTTTCATCGGTATTGTTCAGGTTGCTATTGTCGCTTACCTGCCAGAGGATGGATGCCTTGTCCGTGCCGGTAACGGTGCCGGAGTGCTTCCAGGAATCCCCGGGAATTTTTAAGTTGTCAGGCAACATATGGTCGTAAGCACCCATTTTTCCGGCACTGGCCAGTTCAAAGGTGCTACCCAGCAGCTGCACCGGGCGGATGCTGCCGGTGACACGCTTGGTGCTGACGAACCAGGCGTAGCACGCAAAGGCAATCACCGCCAGAGCGGTGAGAGCCAGAAGGATACTCCGGGTGATTTGCTTCCGGGCATCCTTCACGGCGTTCTCGCCGGGGTTCTCTTTTTGGGGCCGGTTCTGCATTACGGGTTCCCTCCCTTTTCTTCCCGGTCAGGTCCGGGGGCGGCGGTGCTTCGCAGGTTTTCCAGAGCCTGACGGATGGCGGCCTCCTCTTCCTCCTTGGCCAGCTTGGCGGCGGATTTCATGGCTGCCACCAGATTGCCGATGAGCATCAGCAGCAGGGGCAGCAGGATTGCTCCACCGAAGATAAGGGGATTGGAGACCAGGTGGATGACCTTGCCCAGCCAGGGGCAGACGAAAATAACCTTGCCCACTACCCGGCTTGCGGATACCCGCTGCGGATCTTCCAGAAAATTGGCATCCCCCTTGGTGACGAATTCCAAATCTCCCTCCGCTTGCACAATTGCCGCAATGCGGTGGGTGTTCAGTGCCCCGTTCAGGCTGGGGTCCGGGGAGAAGAAGGAGATGATATCTCCAACAGCCAGCGCCTCCGGCTCCGTCGCCCGAATCAGCAGCATGGACTGCTCCGGAATTTCCGGCTCCATGCTCCCGGACAGCACCCGCAGCAGGCTAAAGCCCATCACCTGGGGCACCTGCCCCTGGGGCGTGAGCACCACCATCAGCAGCGCAAGCAGGGACACAAGAATCAGCCCCACGGCCAAGATATTCACAAGAGAGAAAAACCATTTCAATTTCATATGCATTCCTGTATGGTTGGCCGGGGGTCAGGCGTTGGTATCCCCCTCCCGGTGGGGCTCCTGCTTTCCGCCGAAGAGTTTCCGGCGGCTTCCGGCCAGCTTCTTTTCCAGCCGCTGGCGGGCGGCGGCCTCCTGGTCGGCCCGCTCCTGGGCTGCACGCTCCCGGGCCATGGCGCTGTCCCGCTCCTGCGTGGCCTGCTCCAGCGCAGCCTGGGCGGCTTTCAGGGCGGCGGCCATTTCCCGCTGCTGGCCATGGGCGTAGTTTATGGATTCCTTGGCCCGGCGCTTGGCGGATTCTACCCGGTTGACCAGGGCGGCCTCCCGGTTGGCGGATTCCTCCCGGGCCTTTTCCAGCCGGGCCTGGGCCCCTTGCTTGAACTGCTCCATCTGGGCCAACAGCTCCCGCTCCCGGCCTGTGGCGGCCTGGGCGGCCTGATTCAGCTTCTGGGCGGCCTCCTGCCGGGTCTGTTCCAGCTGGGCGGTGAAGTCGGCGGCTGCCTGGGCGGCCTCGGCCTCCCGGGCGGCCAGATTCCGGCACAGCTCCTGCTCCCGGGCGGCGGCCCGGGTTTGTTCCTTCTCCAGGGTGGCTGCTGCCTGGGCCTTTTCCTGGGCCAGAGCGGCGGCGGCAGCCTCCTGGGCGGCCTGGGCATCGGCCTTGGCCCGGTTCACCCGGTCCTCGGCCTGGCGCTCCGTCTCGGCCAGCTGGAAATCCGCCTGCCAGCGGTATTCCTTCAGGGCCTTCTCGGCATCCTCCCGGGCGGCCTCGGCCTGCTGGCGCAGCTCGGTTTCCTGGGCCAGCTTGGCCTCGGCATCCAGCTGGGCCTGGGTTACCTCTTCAATGATGACCTTGCGAATCTCCACGTCGGGGATGTCGTAGTCATCGACAATCTCCTCTTGAATCTGCTTGATGAATTTCGGCTTGATGACCTTGTGCTTTTTTGGGGGGATTTCCTCCAGCTTCCGGGGGTCGGCCTCCAGAAGGCTTTTGAACACGGTGTAGTTGGTAATCAGGTTGGAGTACATTTGCAGCAGGTACTCCTCGTCGAATTCCAGGGCGGTGTCCCGGGCATCGATGGTGTAGCCCACCTCTTCATAGCTCTCCAGAAATTGCCACAGCCGCAGGCAGGTGCGGTAGTCCGGGTCCTTGGTGATGACGTTGGTGCGCTGGATGGGGCTGCGGACTCTGGCGCAGCCGGACATGATATCGCAGAAGGAACTGTTGCGCAGGGCCATCACCATGCGGCGCACCCGGTCGATGCGCATAAATACCTGCATGTTGTCGCTGTCGTTTTCCGCAAAGCTCTGGCGGTTCTTGATTTTCATTTCCAGCTTGTATTCGATTTGCTCGTAGGCATCGTCCACGCTGCTTTGCAGCTGCAAGGTGTTGCAGGTCTCGTCGCCGGTGGACCAGAAGATGATATCCGTCCGCTTATCGATGAAGGTCACCAGCCGCTGGATCAGGTGATAAACAAACCGGTTTTCATACAGGTTATAGGTTTCCTCGGTGGTGACGTTCAGAATGCGGGTGGGATGGATTTCGCCGTTTTTGCTGCTGGCGATAAACTGGGTGTTCTGGCTCAGGTGGCGGACGCTGTCGGCGGTAATCTTCCGGGCCAGCTCCACAGGCACCACCTCTTCGTTGGAGGTGACAAACCGCCGGGGGTGCTCGGTGATGCGGTTCAGGGCATCCAGGCTCTCTTCAATGGTGGTGAGCCAACGCTCGTCCACCACCTTGTGGAGCACCCGATGGGTCTGCTGCAGGGTGTTCTGCCCGGCCTGCACCATTTCAAACAGGTATTGGAAGTACCGGTCATTTTCCAGCGTCTTGCCCACCCTGTTTACATATTTTAAGTAGAGATCGTTGATGGTATTGGCCATTACGCCGCCCCCTTCGGGTTGATAAGTGGTTTATCAGAACAGGTTCTGAATGCGAGCCAGATATGCCTTGCTGTCGGGCATATTGCTCTTGCCGAAGACCTTTTCGATGTACTCAATCAGGCCCCGGATTTCATCCCGCACAAAGGTGATGTTCATGCTTTCCAGCTTTTTCAGCACCTTCCGGGCCACGATGTAGTCCATGCCGTCCAGCTCCTTGCCGCCGCAGGCCACATACACGGGGATAAAGTCGTGCATCTGCTTGATGATACGGTTGCCGAAGGAGAGCCGGAAGCGGGTTTGCAGGTAGCTGTCCAGCTTTTCCAGCTTGGCTTCGGTGGCGGGGCTGATGGGGTAGTCCTGCTTGGCCTTTTCGAACATGGCCATCAGGTGCTGGCTGGTGATGCGCACCGGCCCCTGGGGCAGGCATTCAAAGGGATCTGCCCGGTCGTTCAGCTCAATGGGCATGGCCCGGTCATACACCTTGTCGGTGATGGTGAAGGTGGAGTCGTCGTTGTTGGCGGTGCCCACAAACCAGATGGAGTCCGGCACCCGGATTTTGCCGCCGAAGAGCAGCTTGGGGTCGTTTTCCCAGCCGGTGGGCACCAAATCCACCACCCATTCGTCATGGCTGGGCATTTCCAGCACCGAGAGCATCTCGGCAAAGTAGTATTCGATTCTTGCCAGGTTCATTTCGTCCAGAATAATCATGCTGGGCTCCTGGCGGTAGTTGGCCTCATACAGGGAGCGCAGGAATTCCGTCTCGTTGAACCGCTTGGAAAATTCGTTGAAGTAGCCCAGCAGCTCCGTCCGGTCCCGGTAGGAGGGCTGGACGGATACCATGGTGGCCGGGTTTTCCAGGAATCGGCTGAAGGAGTGGGGCAGGCTGGTCTTACCGGTGCCGGAGATACCCTCCAGCACCAGCAGCTTACTGGCCGACATACCCGCCACAAAGCGGCGGATAATTTCTTCGCTGTAGAACAGATGCATCTGGGTGCAGGCAAACCGGCGGTAGCAATCCACCAGCTCCTCCAGGGTAATCTGGTCGTCAAACACCGGCTGCACATAGTCCGTATATTTCTGGTCCACCAGGGTCAGCTTGGGGAAGCGGCTGGCCTCGGTGGCAGCACCGTCTTCCTCGGCGGCGTTGACGCTGCCGTTGTGCACATGGATTTCGGCATTTTCCACCGTGCCCCGCTTCTGGGGGATGCCGGTGACGTTGCCCACCGTGGGCAGCACGTCCTCGGTGAGGGCGGAGGCTCCCATATAGGGGATGTGCTCCGTGCCGCCCATGGCATTGACCTTCAGGGCCAGAATCTTATTCTTCTCCTCAATCAGGTTCAGCACCTGCCGGTTCAGCCGGCCGATTTCCCGGTAGAGCTCGGCATTGTCGGTGCGGTCCTTTTTCAGCCGGCGGCGCACAACGAAGGAGCGCACCAGCAGGAACACCGCCAGCACGGCAATGGCAATCAGCGCTGCCATCAGCAGGGCGGAGAGCACCTTGCCCAGAATCCCCAGGGTGGGGAAGTAGGTGAAAAAGATGCTGAAATATTCCTTCCAGCCGGTTATCAGCAGCCTTGCCGCCGCTGCCAGCGCCGCTGTGAGATTGTAGACAATTTGGGAGAGAACCTCAAAGGCAAATTTCAGAAATTCACTCATATTACTTGTTCACTTCCTGGTGTGCAGTGTCGGCGGCCTGGCTGTGCCGCTGGGCTTCTTCCTGAAGCCGCTTGGCCTCGGCCAGAGCGGCCTCTGCCTCGGCCTTGGCTTTTTCGGCCTCTTCCTTGGCCTTGGCGGCAGCGGCCAGCATATCCTCTGCCTGGCCGCCCTGCCGGATGCTCTCCACAGCCAGCGCCTTTTTCAGGTCGATGCTCACCGTCACCAGATGGTACACCTGGTAGACAAAGAAAATCAGCAGCGGCAACACGATTACCAGCAAAAATCCCATGCTGCTGGACAGGAACTCCACCACCCGGCCAAAGTGAGGAAGCCGGGCCACAAATTTGCCCACAATGTCCCCGTCCGTAATCATGTGGATATCGGCAATGTCGTTGTTGTCGCCCTTGGTCACATAGCTCCGGGCATCTGCCTGACCCTGGATTTCCGTAATCCGGTGGGTGTTCAGGGCAAATTCATTGTTGATGATGGTGTGGAAGGTGACAATGTCCCCCTCTTTCAGAGAGGCAGGGTCGCAGGAGCGGATGATAATCAGGTCCCCTGCCTGAAATGTGGGGGCCATGGAGTCCGAAACCACGCTCAGGGGGGTGAAGCCCGCCAGATTTGCCACATGGCTGGAATCCTTGGTGGCCAGGGTGGTGAAGGCGAACAGTGCCGCCAGCAGAATCACCGCCCACAGGACAATGCTGATAAAGATTCCGGCTGCCCGTTTCAGTGCTTTCATAATGATGTACCTCTCTTTTTAAGTCGTGTTGCCCGCCCGGCGGGAAGTATTTCTGGAATCCTCCAGCACGTTGCCGTCCTCGTCCGTCCCCACAAACCGGAGCCGGATGCTGTATTCTGCCCCACGGAGCCGGTCGGTGCAGCCCTCGTCGGTGCCCTCCAGCCAAATCCGTACCGCCACCGGCTTGTCTACCCCGGCTTTCAGGGTGAACAGGGCGTTGCTATCATCGTAGCGGATGCCCTCTGCCCCCAGGCCGAAGACCTTGCCGCCGTAGCCCGGCCGGGAGCTGCCCCCCATTCCCGGGGAATAGACGCTGGTCTCCTCGGCGGTGAAGCTGATGCGCATGGCCCCGGGCAGCCCCGGGGTGGGGGAGCTGACCTGGGTGCCCTGGGCCCCGGCACCGGTCAGGTGCACCACCATGTCCGTGGTGGCCATAAAGTGCAGCACAAAGTCCAGGTAGTATTCCTTCTTGGCCGGATCGCCGTTTTCCAGGGTGAAGTGGACACAGTCCCCGGTGGTCACCGGGGTCAGGGGATTGTCCTCCGGCCGGTAGCCCTGCTCCCGGGCAATCCGCTGGGCGATATCCGGAAAGGTCAGAACCTTTACATATTCCTCGAATTCCTGGTGGGCATCCAAATCAAAGCGCAGATTCATGCCGCTGGTGACGTTCATCCGCATGGTGTTTACCCGGGTGTGGTCGGCAATGGTCAGCCAGGCCGCCGTGGCGGCGGTGACGCTTACCAGGGCGATCAGCACCAGCAGCAGCGATGTGGTAAGCAGCTGCCGGGTGGATTTTTTCTGCATCCTCAGTCCTCCCATACCGGCACGCCGTAGAAGCCCAGCTCCAGGGCGGCCCGGTCCAGCCCCACCTTTTCGCTGACGCAGTCCGGGTCGCAGCCCTCCAGATAGAAGTAGATGTCCACCCGGTACGTCGTGTCCGGGGTCAGCCGGGCCAGGGGCGTGGCCATGCGGGTGCTCAGAACCTCTTCCAGGGCGATGGCCGGGTCATCCCGGGCCGTGGCCACGCCGTCGGTCAGGGTGACCACCTTCCCGGCCTCCAGCAGCGTTCCGCCGATGCCGGTGTTGCCGCTGCCCTGGTTTTCTGCGCTCAGGGCCAGAATCCGGAAGGTGCCGTCGCTGAATCGCAGTCCCAGCCTTGCCGCCGTCAGCAGCTGCCCCTGGAGCAGGTCGGTGATGGTGCTGTCCGCATCCAGATACAAAGCCAGCCGGGCTCCCGCCGGATTTCCGGTGGAGACGGCCTTCAGATAGATGGTATCGTGGTAATACAGCGTGTCCTGGGCCGGAAGGAACTGGTCGGCAATGCCGTCGTTGGTCATGGGGTTGTAGACAAATTCCTGCAAATCTGCGGTGGATACCGGCATCAGCTCCCGGTTGCAGGGGACCAGGGCCACCGGCTGGGTGCCCAGGGTGTCCTCCGTCCGTCCGATGTACAGCGTCAGCTGCCCCTGACCGGTGCGGGCGGTGATGCGGCTGGTTTCCACCTCCTGATTGGCGGTGAACCAGGCGAAGGTAGCCGCCGCAAAGGCCGCCCCTGCCGCCAGAAACAGCGCTGCAAAATAAACCATTTTCAGCCACTGCCCGATTTTTTTCACCCCAGCCGCCTCCTTTCCTGCCTGTTTTCCCGGTAAATTCCGGGGGCATATATTGTTATTGTGAATTTACTCGCTTTTCTGCCCGGTGAAGCCCAGCTGTAGGGCAAGCTCCCGGGCCTGTACCGGGTTGCAGCAGGCATCGTCGCACCCCTCCAGATATACCCAGTACGCCACCGATGCAATCTCACCGGCCTTCAGGCGGCACAGGGCCTTGGGGGCCGACGTGCCGTAGAGATAGCTTCCGATGTCCTCCGAGGGGTCGGCGATAAGCTGCCCCGAGCTGCCCACCACGGCGTTGGCCATGGCCACGGTGGCCTGTTGGCTTACCCCGGCGGTGCTGCCCAGGCTGTCCAGCCGGAAAAGATAGGTTGCGGCGGCGCCGTCTGCCCCGGTGATGCGCAGCCCCAGCCGCCCGGCGGCCAGCCACTGGCCCTCCGCCCCCAGATACAGGGGGGGCGCTTGCAGATAGACGTTACAGCTTCCGCCCTCACATTTCAGATAGACTGTGCCGGAAATTCCGTATTCCCCATAGCTTCCGCTGACGTCCCGGAACTGGGTGATCCGTTCCCCCTCCTGCCGGGCGGCGGCGAAGAAATGCACCAAATCCCCGGTGGAAACCGGCTGCAATTCCCCGGGCATGTTGGCCGGGCTCAGGGTACACGCTTTGTCAAAGGGCCCCTCCCGGCTTTGGGAAATCAGCAGATTGGTGTCCCCTTCGGAGATTTTGCCCTCCATGGGGGTCACCCGGGTATAGGGGTCGAAGGTAAACCAGGCGTAGCTCACCCCGGCCAGCAGAATCAGCACCACTGCCAGGGACAATGCCGCCAGAATCACGGCAGAGCGCCGCTGTTGCTGCTCCATCCTCTCACACTCCCTTCCCGGCAAAGCCCGCAAAGGACAGGGCAATGTTTTCCATGTTGTGGGACTGCAGGTTCAGGGTGCAGTCCTCGTCGCACCCCTCCAGCCACAGGTAGATATCCACCTGCACCGGCGTGCCGTAGCCGCCGCTGCCGTTGCCGGACAGGGTAAACAGTGCCCGGGAATCCGGCTTCAGGGATACCGCCCCGCTCTGCCGGTCATAGTTGCAGAAGTTGCTGCGGTTCAGGGGCGTGAAGGCCACGGTGCTTCCGTCCGTCCGGTCGCTGCGCAGCACATGGCCCCCCTCCGGCTCCCGGGCCCCGTTGTCGTCGGCATTGGGATTGTGGGCCTGGTTGATTTCGAAGATGTATTCCTGCTCCTGCACCAGGATTCCCACCCGGATGGCCGTGGACACCGGGTCCTGGCTGCTGTCGTCCTGATAGCCGATGTCGGAAAGGTAGATGCCCAGGTTGTCGGAATTGGTTCGCAGATACAGAGAGGTTTTGTAGTAGTTGACCTCCGGGATGCTGGGGGCGAAGTGGCTGGCCACGGAGCGGTACTGCCCGGACTGGGGGTTCCATTCCCCCTGGAAGCCGGTCACCCGCTGGAAGCCCCCGGCAATCCGGTCGGTGGATACCGGCACCAGACGGCCGGTGAACTCCTCCATCACCGTGGAGGAGCCGTACAGGCCGTCGTAGGCGTTGGCAATTTGCAGCGATACGCTGCTGCCCGCCGCCAGCTCCACCCGGGTGGTCCGGGCGGCGGCATTGTAGATGTACCAGGCGAAGGTGGCCGCCGCCATGCTCAGCAGCGCCGCCGCCACGGCAAACAGGGCAACCATCAGCCTGCGCCATAGGTACTTGGATTCCATATTCAAGCGCCCTGCTCCTTTCCGGTTTTTCCCCTGGGCTTTTGCGGCATACCACAGGGCACAGGGCCTTTCGTCTGTGCCCTGTGGTATGCCCCGCCGTGCCACAACCACGGCGGATGCATCAACGATGCGGAAACATCAAGTGCGTCCCGCCCCCTTTGGGGGCGGGAATGGAACGTTGTGGGTTATGCACCAACACCGTTACTTGCAAATTCAGACGTAAATTCAAGGCTAACCTTCAATCCTTCGGCTGCATTTACATTGTCAGAATACAGGTGGCTATCTTGACCTTCGTACCAGATATACACTTGAACATTGACGGGATTGCTGGTATCAGAAGAGACGGCGACAGAATTATCCAAAAGGGTAGCATCGGTGCCGGCGGTTTTCATTGTGACGGTTTCAGAAGTCCCGGGCTTTACAAATCCTGTATCGTCAATTGCATCACCGGGAGCAACGAAAGTATAGGTAGTGGTGCCCTGTCCCTTGCCGACAGATAGGGGGGACATAATCAGGTAACCGGTTTTTTCGCTACCAGTTTTGGGAGTATAATTCCACCGCAAACCGACTTTAAGAGAGTTGCTGAGATCCTGTGCAGCATCCCCATCGTCAGTCTTTGTAACGGTAACCGCCTTTACGGTCAAACCATTTGCTGCAATGGAGGGGTTTGAGGAGCGAATTTGGAACTCCTTCATTACCACATAACCGTTATTGCCTTTGAAGCCTGTATCGCCAGTTACATCACCGGTAACGACTTTATAAGACGTTTCATCCATATTAAATGCAGTGGAGGATGCTGCTTTAGCATAGGTCCACTGGGTCATATCTTTAGTCGAAGTGGGCAACAAGTTTTGGGCTCCTGTCATACTTGCAGTTGCAGTGACTCCCCAGGCATCGCCAGCTCCTACATAGCGAATGACGAGACCGCCTTCGGAAGTGAGGTTGACCTGCATGCCTTCTGCGGTGACAGAACCAGCTTGCACAAACCATGCATAGGTGGAGCTGCCCAGAGCGATGGCGGCCACCAGAACCATTGCAATGGCTGCCAGCAGCTGGCGTTTGATTGCTTTGGAATTCATAGAATTTCCTCCTTATCATTTACCCGGCTTTCCCCCGGGTATCTATATCCACCGTGGTTGTGGCACGGGGGGTATACCAATATTTCCTCTTCCCTTCCTGTTCCAGGCTCCCTCCCTGAGGAAGCTGGAAACGGCGGTGCAGCTCCCCCGGCTCCCTCTCTGAGGGAGCTGGCACGCCCGCAAGGGCGTGACTGAGGGAGTGTCGTCCGATGGTTGCTTTGGGCCGATGGTTTCCCATCAGCTGTTAATGGCTCTGAAATTTTTGAGCGATTACGTTCATCGAAGTACACTCCCTCAGTCTCGCATTCGCTCGACAGCTCCCTCAAAGAGGGAGCCGGGAACGCTCCCCTCCGGCATTACTCGCTGTCTTGATTTCTTCTGTTAAACCAGTTCACCTCGCCGCTGTGGTAGTAATTGGGGGCGTCGTTACCGGCGGCGTGGATGGGCTTGTTGCTGGTCAGGGTGTCGCCGATGTCGTCTACAAATTTTTTCAGCAGACTGGTATCGTTATGGCCTTTGGCGTCGATGTGCATGGTGAACTCCACGGAGCCCCCCACAATCTTGTCCACGCATTCCGGGTCGTCTCCCTCCAGCCAGATGACGACGGTATATTTGTCTACATAGCCAACCAGAAAATCCTCTTGGGTGAAGCTGCATACCAGGCTTTCGCTTTCGAAATTCTCGCAGTCCTTCTCCGGCTCGCCGGTGGAAGAGGGCAGGGCATACACGGTGCGCTGGCCGTTGCGCCACACCCCCACCCGGATGGCTTCCTCTGCCCCCTTGGAGCAGGAATCCAGGGTGATGCTGGCGGTATAGGCCACATCCTCTTTGCCCGCATTGCGGACGTAATAGGTGTAGGCCATATAGTTTTCACCGTTGTGGCTGCCGTCGAGCCGGTCCACATCCTCGGGGATTTCGTCGGCGGAGATATTGGTGGCGTTGTCCACCGTGGCGGCAACCAGCCGGGCGGTGGGGGCGGAAAAATAGGGGTCGGCATCGATGGCGATGCCCTTGCGGAACATCTCCAGCCGGTT
>Ga0129311_1001626_pt1 | contig 15426 bp, 14 predicted proteins | sample Go1ome_FD_94435 | JGI IMG/M metagenome (GOLD analysis project Ga0129311, IMG submission 94435) | Western lowland gorrila individual fecal microbial communities from Wisconsin, USA - Go1022B metagenome | ecosystem: Host-associated > Mammals > Digestive system > Large intestine > Fecal | place... | reverse complement strand
CGAGCCAGTCCGCAGACTGGCGCGGCAATCCGTTTTCTCTGACGTTTTGAATACGGATTCCCACGGCAGTGACATCGGTCACTGCCTCGGAATGACAGGTTTCTCTTAACGGAATGACATTGCCAGAGACGGACGGTTTTCTTTACAAAAAGAGCTTGTCTTTTGCCCCATCCCATGCTACCATAACAATCGTCAATAGGGGAGCTCGCCGCAGCGGGCTGAGAGTGGGCTGATGCCGCCCTGACCCATAACCTGATTTGGATAATGCCAACGTAGGGACATAGTATCATTGCGCCGCTCGTTAAGATCGCGGCGCGGACCTGTCTTTTTTTTGGCTTGTCCGCGTCCGGATTTTAAGGAGTGTTTTTTTATGCTGGGAATCTACTTGGAAAATGTAAGAAAGACCGTCCCTCTGGTCCACAACATCACCAACTATGTAACGGTGAACGACGTGGCCAACATTCTGCTGGCCTGCGGGGGCAGCCCCATCATGTCCGATGAGCCGGAGGATGTGGAGGATATCACCGCCATCTGCGGCGGCCTGAATATCAACATCGGCACCCTGAACCAGCACAGCATCCAGGGGATGCACCGGGCCGGCAAAAAGGCGGCGGAGCTGGGCCATGTGCTCCTGCTGGACCCCGTGGGGGCCGGAGCCTCCGCCCTGCGGACCAACACCGCTGTGGCGCTGATGACCGAACTGCCCTTCACCGTCATCCGGGGCAACATCTCCGAGATCAAGACCCTGGCCCTGGGCAGCGGCACCACTAAGGGGGTAGACGCTGACGTAGCTGATGCGGTAACCGACAACAGTCTGGACAGCGCCGTGGCCTTCGTCAAGAACTTCGCCGCCAAGTCCGGTGCGATCATCGCCGTTACCGGCGCCATCGACCTGGTAAGCGACGGCAAGACCTGCTATGTCATCCGCAACGGCCGGCCCGAGATGGGAAAGATCACCGGAACCGGCTGTCAGCTGTCCGGCATGATGACCGCCTTTGTGACGGCAAACCCCGACCACAAGCTTGAGGCCGCCGCCGCCGCGGTGTGCGCCATGGGTCTGGCCGGCGAGATCGGCTGGAGCCGCATGGCGGAGGGGGACGGCAATTCCACCTACCGCAGCCGCATTATCGACGCCATTTACAACATGGACGGCCAGACCCTGGACGGAGGCGCCAACTATGAAGTGCGATAACGCGGCTCTGCTGCTCTATGCTGTCACCGACCGCCACTGGCTGGCGGGGCGGCGGCTGATTGACGTGGTGGAGGAGAGTCTGGACGGCGGCGTCACCATGGTACAGCTGCGGGAGAAGGACCTGGCCGAGGACCAGTTTCTGGCGGAGGCCAAGGAGCTTCAAACCCTGTGCCGCCGCCGGCACATCCCCTTCATTGTCAACGACAATGTGGACATCGCCAAGGCCATGGACGCCGACGGCGTCCACGTGGGGCAGAGCGACATGGAGGCGCTGGACGTGCGGGCCAAATTAGGGCCGGACAAAATCATCGGCGTGTCCGCCCAGACGGTGGAGCAGGCCCTGCTGGCGGAACAGCACGGGGCGGACTACCTGGGCGTGGGGGCCGTGTTCCCCACCGGCTCTAAGGACGACGCAGAGGATGTGTTCTACGACACCCTGAAGGCCATCTGCAAGGCCGTCTCCATCCCCGTGGTGGCCATCGGCGGCATCTCCCAAGCCAATGTGGCCCAGCTGGCGGGCAGCGGCATCTGCGGCGTGGCGGTCATCAGCGCTATTTATGCCGCCCGGGACATCAAGTCCGCCGCTGCCGATTTGAAGTCCGCCACCCGGGAGATGCTGCGGGCATGATTCGGGGCGCGATTTTCGACCTGGACGGCGTTCTGCTGGACTCCATGGGCATCTGGAACGACCTGGGGGCCCGCTATCTCCGCTCCTTGCTGGTGGAACCGGAACCGGGATTGAATCAGATCCTGTTTTCCATGAGCATGGAGCAGGGGGCGGCCTATTTAAAGGAACACTACCGCCTGTCCCAGACCGAGGAGGAAATCGGAGCCGGGATCGCCAGGCTGCTGGAGGACTACTATTTTTACCAGGTCCCAGCTAAGCCCGGCGCAGAGGAGCTGCTGCATTTTCTGGCTGAGCGGAATATCCCCATGGCTGCGGCCACCTCCAGCCCCCGGGAACACGTCACCCGGGCGCTGGCCCGGCTGGGCCTGCTGCCTTACTTAAGCAGCGTTTTCACCACCGCCGAGGTGGGGGAGAGCAAACACACACCCGCCATCTACCGCTGTGCGGCCCAATCGCTGGGTACCGCTCCGGCGGAGACCCTGGTGTTCGAAGACTCCCTCTACGCCCTGAAAACCGCTGCGGCGGCGGGCTTTCCCACTGTGGGGGTGTTCGACGCCAACGGCGAGGCCGACCAGGCGGGCCTGCGGGCGGCGGCAACGGTCTATCTGGCCGGACTGACCGACTTTCCCGGCCATTGGAGAGGCCTGAACAACTGAATCACGGATCTGCGGGACGCCCGTCCCGTGTCCGGCGGTACATTGGGGGCACCACCTTGTATCGCCTTATAAAACTTTGCTGTGAACAGAAAAAGAAAGGAAGTATTCACATGAAAACAGCATTGACCATTGCTGGAAGCGATTCCAGCGGAGGCGCCGGCATCCAGGCAGATATCAAGACCATGACGGCCAACGGCGTATATGCCATGAGCGCCATCACCGCCCTGACTGCCCAGAACACCACCGGCGTTACAGACATTCTGGAGTCCACTCCTCTCTTTCTGGGGGAGCAGCTGGACGCAATTTTCACCGATATCTTCCCCGACGCGGTCAAGATCGGCATGGTCTCTTCCGCACAGCTCATCCTTGTGATCGCGGACAAGCTGAAGCAGTATGGGGCGAAGAATATCGTGGTGGACCCCGTGATGGTGGCCACCTCCGGGGCCAAGCTGCTGCGGGAGGACGCGGTGGAGGCCCTGTGCCGCCACCTGCTGCCCCTGGCCGCGGTCTTGACGCCCAATATCCCGGAGGCGGAGATCCTCTCCGGCATGACCATCACCGACGCCGCCGGTATGGAGGCCGCCGCCAAGTACATCAGCGAAAAATACGGCTGCGCCGTGCTGTGCAAGGGCGGCCATAAGGTCAACGACGCCGACGACCTGCTGTGGCAGAACGGCTGCGGCAAGTGGTTCCACGGCAGACGCATCGACAACCCCAACACCCACGGCACCGGCTGCACCCTCTCCAGCGCCATTGCTTCCAACCTGGCCAAGGGGTATGACCTGGACGCCGCCGTAAAGCGTGCCAAGGACTACATCTCCGGCGCTCTGGCGGCCATGCTGGACCTGGGCCGCGGCTCCGGTCCCATGGACCACATGTTTGCCTTGAAGGGGGACTTCACCCAATGATCTCTCCCGTGGTTGTAACGGTGTTCACTGTCTGCTACCTGGCTGTCACCCTCTGGCTGTGCCGCGGGCTGAAGCTGAACGCCAAAAGTCTGGCTATGGGCGGGCTTGTCTGCGCCATCACCCTGATCCTGGCCTCCATCATGCTCCCCCTTCCCACCGGGGCGGCCATCACCTGCGGCTCCTGGATCCCGCTGATGCTGCTGGCGGCAGTGTACGACTATCGGCTGGCCTTCGTCAGCGGCTGGATCTGCGGTATTCTGTCCATATTCCTGATCCCCGCCTGGCAGCCCGTCCACTGGGCCCAGATTTTTGTAGAAAACATGGTGTGCTTCTCCTGTCTGGGCTATACCGGCATCTTCGGCAGCGATAAACGCTGGAAGCTCCTGTGCGGCGGTCTCCTGGGCATCTCGCTGAAATTCTGGGCCCACGTGTTCAGCGGGGTCATCTTCTTCTCCCAGAACGCCTGGGACGGATGGGGGGCCTGGGGATACAGCCTGACCTATCACCTGTCCAGCAAGGTCCCGGAGGGGATCGTCTCTCTGTCCATCCTTATGCTGCTCCCCCTGGGGGCACTGAAAAAAGCCGCGAAAGGAGACCGTATATGAGTTTCTTAGACGCCTGTATTCAGGACAGCCTGCCTGTCTGGCGCGCCTGTCTGGACACAGAATTTCTCCGGGGCATCGCCGACGGAACCCTGGATGAAGCCTGCTTCAAGGGCTACATCGTGGACGACAGCCTGTATCTGCGGGAATACTCCAAGGTCTTTGCCTGGGGCATCCTCCACTCCCGCGACATGGAGGAGATCCGCAACTACTACTCTCTGCTGTCTTTCGTCAATGAGGCAGAGGACTCCACCCGGCGGTACTATCTCAAGCGCTATCACCTGAAGGACGAGGCGATCCAGCCCCTGCCCCTGCGGCCCCAGAATCAGGCTTATGTGGACTATATGCTGCGCACCGCCCAAAACGCCGACGACGCCGCCGACTGCATGATGGCCTGTATGCCCTGTATGCTCAGCTACGGCTGGATCTTTGGCCAGCTGCTGAAAACTGCCCCCGCCGTCCAGTCCAGCCCCTATGCCACCTTTGTCAACGACTACGCCGGGAATCGCTACGACAGCATCTGCAAAGCCTGGGCGGACTTTACCGAGGCGGCCTGCGCCAACGCCGCTCCGGAGCGCAGGGCCCACCGCATGGAGATCTTCCGCAGCTGCTCGCAGCACGAGCTCCACTTCTGGGAGATGGCCGCCCGCCCGCGAACCGATCTGGATTGATCTTCCCCATCAGCCGCACCATTGTGCGGCTGATTTTTTATCCTCCGGCGGCCTTCCCGGAAGATAGGCATTGAACAATCCGCAAAAACCTGCCATAATATTTTCAGCGCGCTGCGCTCCCCGGAACGGGAACAGCAGGCGGATCAACCGGGCGCTGCGCGCCCTGACGAAAGTGATTTGATACAATGAAACAACTTTGTATCGGCATTGTCGCCCACGTGGATGCGGGCAAAACCTCCCTCACCGAGGCCATGCTCTACCGCGCCGGCGTTCTTCGAAAGCTGGGCCGCGTGGACCACGGCGATGCCTTTTTGGATACCAACAGCATCGAGCGTGACCGGGGCATCACCATCTTCTCCAAACAGGCCCGGCTCACCCTGGGCACAACCCGGCTGCAGCTGGTGGACACCCCGGGCCACGTGGATTTCTCCGCCGAAACCGAGCGCGCCCTTCAGATTCTGGACTGCGCCATCCTGGTGATCAGCGGCACCGACGGCATCCAGGCCCATACCCGCACCCTGTGGCGGCTGCTGGAGCGCTACCACGTCCCCACGGTGGTCTTTCTCAACAAAATGGACCTGCCCGGGGCGGACAAGGCCGCCTTGCTGGCTCAGCTGCGGGATCAGCTCAGCGGCGGCTGCGTGGATTTTTCCCTCCCTCCGGCCCAGCTCCATGAGGAGGCCGCCGCCCTGGGGGACGAGGCCCTGCTGGAGCGCTATCTGGAGCGCGGCAGCCTGACCGAGGCCGAGCTCTCCCACCTGGTGGGCCAGCGGCAGCTCATCCCCTGCTGGTTCGGCTCCGCCCTGCGGGACCAGGGGGTAGACGCCCTGCTGGACGGTCTGGCCCGGTATGTGCCCGCTCCGGAGTATGGCTCCCGGTTCGGGGCGCTGGTGTATAAAGTCTCCCGGGACGGGCAGGGCACCCGCCTGACCTGGCTGAAGGTGACCGGCGGTGTTCTGAAGGTAAAGGATATCCTGTCCAACCGCCGCCCCGGCCTGGAGGAATCCGCCCTGTGGTCAGACAAGGCCGACCAGCTGCGGCTGTACTCCGGGGACAAGTATGAACTGACCGAGGCCGCTCCGGCCGGTACCCTGTGCGCCGTCACCGGCCTGTCCCATGCCCGCCCCGGGGACGCGCTGGGGGCCCAGGCGGCGCTGCCCGCTCCGGCGCTGGAGCCTGTGCTCACCTGTCAGGTCCTGTTCGACCGGGACCCCCACACCGTCCTGCCCCTGCTGCGGCAGCTGGAGGAGGAGGACCCCCAGCTCCACCTGTGCTGGCAGGAACAGACCGGTCAGCTCTTTCTTCAGGTCATGGGGGAGGTTCAGCTGGAGGTACTCACCCGCCTGGCCCGGGAGCGTTTCGGCCTGGAGCTGTCCTTCGGCCCCGGCGCCATCCTGTACCGGGAGACCATCGCCGCCCCGGTCATCGGCATCGGCCACTTCGAGCCTCTGCGCCACTATGCCGAGGTCCACTTGCTGCTGGAGCCCGCCCCCCGGGGCAGCGGGCTGACCTTCGCCAGCGCCTGCTCCACCGATCAGCTGGACCTGAACTGGCAGCGTCTGGTCCTCACCCATCTTGCCGAGCGGGAACACCCCGGTGTGCTCACCGGTTCTCCCATCACCGATATGAAGATCACCCTGATCGCCGGCCGGGCCCACGACAAGCACACCGAGGGGGGCGACTTCCGTCAGGCCACCTACCGCGCTGTGCGCCAGGGGCTGATGCAGGCGGAGAGCATCCTGCTGGAGCCGTGGTACGACTTCCGGCTGGAGGTGCCCGCCGCCCAGGTGGGCCGGGCCATGAGCGACCTGGAGCGCATGGGCGCCCAATACGACCCGCCCGCCGCCGCAGGGGAGGAGACCGTACTCACCGGCCGCGCCCCGGTGGCCGCCCTGCGGGACTACCCCCGGCAGGTGGCCGCCTATACCCGGGGACTGGGGCGGCTGCAATACTCCCCCGGGGGCTACCGCCCCTGCGCCGACCAGCAGGCGGTCACCGCCGCTCTGGCGTATGACCCGGAGCGGGACGCCGCCAACCCCTCCGGCTCCGTGTTCTGCGACCACGGCTCCGGCACGGTGGTGGACTGGCGCAAGGTCCCGGCTATGGCCCATGTGGACAGCGGCCTGCGCCTGGACGCCCCGGTCCGGCAGCAGTCCGCCCCTCCCGCTCCCCGCTCCGCACCGGCCTCCGGTCTGGCGGGAGAGAAGGAACTCATGTCCATCTTCGAGCAGACCTATGGCAAAGTGGAGCGCCGCAGCTTCCAGCCCCAGCGTCCCCCGGCCCGGCGGGAGCTGGCCGACAGCTACTCCATCCGGGAGCAGCAGCTGGGCCCGGACTATCTGCTGGTGGACGGCTATAACATCATCTTCGCCTGGCCGGAGCTTCAGCCCGTGGCCCGGGACAACCTGGACGCCGCCCGGAAAATGCTGCTGGACATCCTGGCCAACTACCGGGCCTTCCGGGGGGGCGAGATCATTCTGGTGTTTGACGCCTATAAGGTGAAGGGCAACCCCGGCAGTCTGGAAAAGACCGAGGGCGTCTATGTGGCCTACACCAAAGAGGCCCAGACCGCCGACGCTTACATCGAGCGCGCCACCTACGACCTGGCCCGGCAGCACCGGGTGCGGGTGGCCACCTCCGACGGCCCGGAGCAGCTCATCATTCTGGGCCACGGGGCCCTTCGCCTGTCCGCCCTGCAGCTGCGGCAGGAGATCGAGCAGGCCAGAGGGCAGATTTCCGCCCTTCTCGCCGCCCAGTGGGGGCCAAAAAGCGGCTCTCAAGCGATGAAACACGCCTTAGAACAGGCCCAGAAGGAGAAGGAGGACAAGCCATGATCGCCGTGATTCTGATCTCCGCCGTGGTGTTTGCCCTGTGCGCCGTCCTGCGCCGCCGCCTTTCCGGCAGCGCCCCCCGTTTTCTGTTCCGGGATAAGATCCAGCTGGACCCCATGTACAACCGCGGGGCCGCCTTCGGCCTGAAGCTCAAGGGCCCCGTCCTCAACGTCCTGTCCGCCGCGGCGCTGGGGATGCTGGCCCTGCTGGCCGCCTCCGCCCGGGGGCTGATGGCCCGGCTGGGGGCCGGGCTGGCCCTGGGGGGCGGCTTATCCAACCTGTATGAGCGCCTGCGGGGCCGGGGCGTGCTGGACTATCTCCGCTTTCCCCGGCTGCCCGGCCGGGTCAAACGGCTGGTATTCAACGCGGCCGACCTTGCCATCTTCGCCGGACTGCTGCTGATGCTGCTGGACGGCGGAAAAAAAGAAAGTAACGCTGCCGCAGGGGAATAAATCCGAAATTCGCGGCGCCAATCCCTTGTTATTTTCCCTGAAATGTGTATAATCAGACGTATAATTAAAAGGGATCGACCATGCTTCGGTCCCTTTGTCCCTACGAAGGAGTCTTACTATGGAAAAACCCGTCCTCGTCGTCATGGCTGCCGGCATGGGCAGCCGCTACGGCGGTTTAAAACAGATCGACCCCGTGGGCCCTCACGGTGAGCTGATCATCGACTACTCCATCTTTGACGCCCGCCGCGCGGGCTTCGAAACTGTGGTGTTCGTCATTAAGCCGGAGCTGGAAAACGCCTTCCACGCCGCCATCGGCGACCGCCTGTCCCGGTACATGACGGTGAAATACGCCTTTCAGGAGCTGTCCGATATGCCCGCCGGATACTCCATCCCCGACGGGCGCACCAAGCCCTGGGGCACCTGTCATGCCGTCATGGCCGCCCGCCGTCTGGTCCATGGGCCCTTCGCCGTCATCAACTCCGATGACTACTACGGCCCCCAGGCCTTTCAGGAGATCTACGACTACCTGTCCGCCCACGGGGACCAATCCGGTCTGTACCAGTACGCCATGGTGGGCTACCGCCTGGGCAACACCGTGACGGAGCACGGCACCGTGGCCCGGGGCGTATGCGAAGAGGACGAAAACGGCTTCCTGCGCCGGGTCACGGAACGCACCCAGATCGCCAAGGATGGGGACAACGCCCGGTATACGGAGGACGGCGGCGCCACCTGGACCGCCCTGCCCGGAGACACGGTGGTCTCCATGAACCTGTGGGGGTTCACCCGCAGCTTCCTGGACGAGGCCACCATCGGCTTCCCCGCCTTCCTGCGCCGGACCCTGGTGGAAGACCCCATGAAGGGGGAATATTTCCTGCCCTATGTGGTCGCCCGACTGATCGACCAGGAAAAGGCTCAGGTGAAGGTGCTGCGCTCCGGCGACCGCTGGTACGGCGTCACTTATCCCGACGACAAGCCCGTGGTCGTTCAGGCCCTGGCTCAGCTGACTCAGGAGGGGCGCTATCCCAGCCCCCTGTGGCAGGACTGAATCGCTCCGGCGTAAACCCTTATACTTCCCGCCCTGCACGGGCGATATCGGAGAAGGAGGCACAGCTCCATGGGGTTCAACGAGAAGGTACAGGCCTATTTAGTGGCCAAATACTACCAGCAGTTCTCCCAGCGCTTCGGCAGCAGAGGGGAGGCCGCGTTTATCCACGCAACTCGCTTCTATGCCGAGCAGCGGGGGCGCCGCATGGCCCAGCGGGCCATACGGGACGGCCGGAATCTGTCCATGAACACCTACCTGTGCTACGGCGAGTGGGTGAATACCGAGGAGATCAAGGCCACCGGCCGGGCCAATCACGCCACCGTTTTGGCTACCACCCCCGACTACATCAAACAGATCACCATCTGTCCCTGGCACGACCAGTTCGTAGAAATGGGACTGCCCCGGGCCGGACTTCTCTACTGCAGCTGTGTAGACACCGCCATCTGTCTGGGCTTCAACCCCGAACTGGATTACCGGGTCCCGCAGAACCTGGGCACGGCTGACTGCTGCTACCACATCGCAGCCAATGCCAACGCCGGCCCCGGCCCCTTCAAAAAAGATCCCAAGGGGCTGCGCAGCTTTGAATATCACTGCGCCCACAGCTATTGGACCTTCCGCCGGGTGGCCCAGGCGATTTTTCAGGCGGAGGGGACCCAGGCCGCTGACCAGGTGCTGGCAGAATTTACGGCCGACTATGGCCCCGAGATGGCGCAGGCGCTGGAGCGGTATCGGAACACCGACTTCGACGACTGCGACAGCGGACTTTGACCCTTTTCTTCTATGGAGAGACGTAATGACGTCTCTCCATTTTTTTGTAAACAATTTTTAAACCGTCCCCCTCTCCCCTTGACATTTTCCCTGTTGCGGTTAAAATAATCAACACGTTAATCATTAACGGGTTAAGTTTTGAAAGGAGGGCTTCCATGAATGATATGCTCCAGCAGCTGGAGCTGCTGTCCCGCCAGATCAATCAGGCCCACCGAAACGCCATCAGTTCCGAACTGGCCGCCCGGGGACTGAGCGAGATCGGTCACCCCATGCTGCTGTGTATCCTGCAATCCTCCGGCCGGGATCCGGAGGAGCGGTGCTTCGCCCAGCGGGATCTGGCCGAGCTGCTGCACATCTCTCCCGCGGCCGTGGCAAACTCTTTGAAATCGCTGGAAAAAGGCGGCTACCTCACCCGCGCCCCCGGGGCGGAGGACGCCCGGCGCAACCAGATCACGCTGACAGAGAAGGGCCAAGCCGCCATCCAGGGCTGTATCCAATCCTTCACAGCGGTCTCCCACCGGATGCTGGCCGGCTTCACTCCGGCGGAGCAGCAGCTGCTGCTGTCCTTCCGTCAGCGGATGCTGAATAATCTCCGGGGCGGCGGAGACGCCCCCATCCCTGTAAAGGAGGAATTTTAATTTGTTTTCCCTGTTTATGACCCATTTGGAGGGGTATAAAAAGGAGGCGCTCCGCTCCCCCATCTTCATCGTGCTGGAGGTCATCTGTGAACTGCTTCTGCCCCTGGCCATGGCCGAAATCGTGAATGAGGCCATCCCCTCCGGGGACATCGGCCGCATTTTTCTGTTGGGCGGCGTGATGCTTCTCCTGTCCGTCCTGGCCATGGCGTTCGGCGTACTCAGCGCCAAATATGCCACCTTTGCCAGCCAGGGCTTCGGCGCCAATCTGCGTCAGTGCCTGTTCGACAAGATCCAGTCCTTCTCCTTCGCGGATATCGACCGGTTCTCCTCCGCCTCCCTCATCACCCGCACCACCAACGACGTAAACGCCATGACCATGATGCTGAACATGGGCCTGCGTATGCTGTGGCGGGCGCCCGTAATGCTCATTGTGGCCCTGGTCATCACCATTAAGCTGAACGCCAGGCTGTCCCTGGTGCTGCTGACCGTCATCCCGGTGCTGGCTCTGGGCATCGGCATCATTATGAAGATCTGCTCCCGCCTGTTCCAGGTGATGCAGCAGAAGATCGACGGACTGAACAACACCTTGCAGGAAAATCTGGTGGCCATTCGGGTGGTAAAGGCCTTCGTCCGCCAGGACCACGAAAAATCCAAATTCAAAACCGCCAACGACCAGCTGACCCAGGCCGGCATGAACGTGGGCCTGCGGGTGATCACCATGATGCCCCTGATGACCGTGGCCATGAATGCCGCCACGGTGGGGGTGCTGTATCTGGGGGGCAAGATGGTCATGAAGGCCCAGTTTGATCTGGGCGACCTGCAGGCCATCCTCACCTATGTGTCTCAGATCCTGATGAGCGTAATGATGGTGGCCATGACCCTGCTTCAGCTATCCAGAGCTCAGGCCTGCGCCCGCCGCATCAACGAGGTGCTGGACACCGAGCCCTCCGTGGAGAATAGCGACCGTTCCGCCGCCCGCACCCTGCCCGCTCCCCGGGGAGAGGTGGAGTTCCGGGACGTATCCTTCAAATACGTGGCCTCCGGCACCGGAGACGACGTGCTGGAGCACATCAGCTTCACCGTCCGGCCCGGCCAGTTCGTGGCCATTGTGGGCGGCACCGGCACGGGCAAATCCTCTCTGGTCAACCTGATCCCCCGGTTCTACGACGTCACCGGCGGCGCCGTCCTGGTGGACGGCATGGACGTGCGGGACTACCCCCTGGAGCAGCTGCGCAGCCGCATCGGCATGGTGCTGCAGAGCAACATCCTCTTCTCCGGCACCATCCGGGAGAATCTGCTGTGGGGCGACCCCGACGCCACCGAGGAGCAGATGATCCAGGCCGCCAAGGACGCCCAGGCCTATGACTTCATCATGTCCTTCCCCGACGGCTTCGACACCCTGTTGGAGCAGGGGGGCGTAAACGTCTCCGGCGGGCAGAAGCAGCGCCTGTGCATCGCCCGGGCTATGCTGCGCCGCCCCGCCATTCTGATCCTGGACGACAGCACCTCCGCGGTTGACTCCGCCACCGAGGCGGCCATCCGCGCCTCCTTCGCCAAGAATCTGAAGGGGACCACCGTCATCATCATCGCCCAGCGGATCTCCTCCGTGCAGTACGCCGACGAGATCCTGGTTCTGGACGACGGAAAGATCGCCGGACAGGGCACCCACGAGGAGCTGCTGGCCAACAACACCATTTATCAGGAGATCTATCAGTCTCAGCAAGAGGGGGTGCAGGAATAATGCCAGGACCAATGCGCGGCCGCGGCGGTTTCGCCAAGCCCAAAGATCTGAAAAAGACCGCCCTGCGTCTGCTGGGCTATCTGACCCAAAGTCCTCTGCCCCTGCTGCTGGTACTTCTGTGTCTGGTCACCTCGGTGGCCACCAACATCGGCGGCACCTATATGCTGCGGGGCATCATCAACAACTTTATCTGGTCGGGCTGCACCGACTTTGCCGGCCTGGGCCTTGCTATCCTCAAGCTGGTGGCCATCTACCTGCTGGGCTGCGTGACCATCTATTTCCAGAGCGCCATTATGATCCGGCTGGCCCAGAAGGGCACCAACCGCCTGCGCAAAGAGCTGTTTGACAAGCTGCAGCAGCTGCCCCTGTCCTACTTCGACCGCCACCCTCACGGCGAGCTGATGAGCCGCTTTACCAACGACGCGGACAACGTACAGATGGCCCTGGAGCAGAGCCTTGTCTCCCTGTTCTCCAGCTGTCTGATGTTTGTGGGGCTGGTGGCTGTCATGCTGGTCACCAACTGGAAGCTGTTCCTCTCCACCGCCCTGGTCCTGGCTCTGACCATGTGGCTGTTCAAAACTTTGGGCAGCCGGAGCCGGAAGTACTATCAGGCTCAGCAGGCTGCACTGGGCAAGGTAAACGGCGAGATTCAGGAGATCGTAGAGGGGCTGAAGGTGGTCAAGGCCTTCACCCACGAGGAGCAGGCCAAGGCGGAGTTCCGCACCCTGAACAACACCTACCGGGACGCCGCCCAGAAGGCCAACTACTACTCCATTATGATCATGCCTGTGTCCAACAACCTGATGAACATCAGCTACGCCCTCACCGCCGCTCTGGGCGGTCTCCTGTCCGTACTCAGCGGCTTCGACCTGGGCGGCCTGGTGATCTATCTGAACTACTCCAAACAGATCGGGCAGCCTCTGAACCAGATCTCCCAGCAGATGTCCACTCTGCTGTCCGCCCTGGCGGGCGCGGAGCGCATCTTCGAGGTGATGGACACCCGGCCCGAGGCGGGCGAGGGGCAAATCACCCTGGTGCGCGCCCGGAAGGAGGGCGGCCTGCTGACCCCCCTGGCCCCCGGCGAGGCCCGCACGGGCACCTGGGCCTGGAAGGTCCCCAAGCACAGCGGCATGGAGCTGGTTCAGATCGTGACCCTGCCCGACGGCTGCGTCCAGGTGGATCACGACGGCACCGGCTGGGCCTGGAAATACCCCGGTCCCGATGGCCAGCCGGGTCTGCACCCCATCCGCGGCGCCGTGCGCTGCGCGGAGGGCGAGGATTTCATCTATACCGAGCTGAAGGGGGCCGTGCGCTTCAACCATGTGGACTTCTCCTACGTCCCAGACAAGCCCATTCTTCACGACGTAAGCGTCTACGCCAACCCGGGCCAGAAGATCGCCTTCGTGGGCTCCACCGGCGCGGGCAAGACCACCATCACCAACCTGATCAACCGCTTCTACGAAATTCAGGGCGGACTGATCACCTATGACGGCATCGACGTGAAGTCCATCCGCAAGGATGACCTGCGCCGCAGTCTGGGGGCGGTGCTCCAGGACACCCACCTGTTCACCGGCACCATTATGGACAACATCCGCTACGGACGGCTGGACGCCACCGACGAGGAGTGCATCGCCGCCGCCAAGAGCGCCAACGCCCACTCCTTCATCCGCCGCCTGCCCCAGGGCTATCAGACCATGGTCACCGGCGACGGGGCCAACCTGAGTCAGGGCCAGCGGCAGCTGCTGGCCATCGCCCGGGCCGCCGTGGCCGATCCCCCGGTGATGATCCTGGACGAGGCCACCTCCTCCATCGACACCCGCACCGAGGCCCTGATCCAAAAGGGCATGGACGCCCTGATGGAGGGCCGCACCGTGTTCGTCATCGCCCATCGCCTGTCCACCGTGCGCAACGCCGACTGCATCGTGGTCATCGAGCAGGGCCGGATCCAGGAGAAGGGCAACCACGGGGAGCTGCTGGACCAGAAGGGCCGCTACTATCAGCTGTACACCGGCCAGTTCCAACTGTCCTGAATTCTCACTCCGACTGAAAACGCTGTTCTCCGCCTTTGGCGGAGAACAGCGTTTTTCAATGGAAATTTTTCTTTACAACCGCCCGCCCCCTCCGTATAATGGGATACCGCAAGAACGTAAAAGGAGTGACATTCCATGAGCTCTGTTTCTTCGGCTTCCCACCCCCTTCCGGCGCCCTCCGCCGCCAGCCGGAACGCCCTCGCTCTGGCTGCGGTCACCATGGGCAATGTGATCTGGGGCTTCACCTTCCTGTTCACCCGGGTGGCTCTGCGGACCACCGATCCGGCGGTCATGCTGTCTCTGCGTTTCGTAATCGCCTTTCTCCTGCTGAATGTGCTCCTGCTCACAGGACACGAGAAGGTCTCCTTCCGGGGGAAAAATCCCAAGGGCATCCTGGCCCTGACCGTCACCGAGATCGCCTATTTCTACTTCGAGAGCTACGGCGTGCTGTACACCAACGCCACCTTCTCCGGCATGGTGCTGGCCGTGTCCCCCATCGTGGCCATCGTGCTGGCTATGGTCTTTCTGAAGGAGTATCCCACCCGGCGGCAGGCCCTGTTCTGCATCCTCCCCGTGGTGGGCGTCATGCTCATCGTGTCCGCGGGCAAGACTCTGGGGGTCATCACCCCCATTGGCGCGCTGTTCCTGCTGTGCTCCTGCCTGACCTCCGGAGCCTATAAAACCGCCAACCGCAAGGCGGCGGAGGAGTTCTCCCCCTTCGAGCGCACCTATGTGATGATCGGCGGCTGTGCGCTGGTTTTCACCGCAGCCGCGCTGTTTACGACCCGGGGGGATGTGTCCCTCTGGCTGTCCCCCCTGCGCACTCCCGCCGCCCTGACCTGTATTCTGGCTCTGGCCTGTCTGGGCTCCATCGCCGCCAATATGCTGGTCAACTACTCCGCCGGGATTCTCCCCGTGGTCAAGGTATCCACCTTTGCCGCCCTGTGTACTCTGGTCACCATGGTGGCCGGCGTTCTGATCCTCCACGAGCCCATGTCCGCCCTGGGTCTTGTGGGCGCGGCCCTTATTATTGTGGGTATTTTCCAGGTGTCTAAATCTGCTTCATAATTTTCTGCCAAAGGTAAAAGGTCCGGAACAAAAATGTTCCGGACCTGAGGCTGTCGAAAAACTCCTTCCAGCTAAAGGATTCGGAGGGAAGGATAGTTGGAAAGGGAACCGTCAGGGTTCCCTTTCCTTGAAATCAACAACATTTTAACGCAGTTAAAATGTTTGCAGCTTGTCAAAAAAGTGGTTTTACCACTTT
>Ga0129311_1001623_pt1 | contig 15466 bp, 12 predicted proteins | sample Go1ome_FD_94435 | JGI IMG/M metagenome (GOLD analysis project Ga0129311, IMG submission 94435) | Western lowland gorrila individual fecal microbial communities from Wisconsin, USA - Go1022B metagenome | ecosystem: Host-associated > Mammals > Digestive system > Large intestine > Fecal | place... | reverse complement strand
GACCATAAAAAGTCTCCTGACGCATATAACGATTCTCTCTCTAAACCTCTTAGAATAGGCTCCCTCTTCAGTGGCATAGGTGCCTTTGAAGAGGCGTTAAAACAACTAGGCATATCTCACGAGATTAAATTCGCTTGCGATAATGGAGAAATTGAATTAATCCCGTTTGATGACCCCAAGATGCGTCGACGATATAAAGACCTAAACAAACGCGTAAGGTCACTTAATTGTGAAGAAAAAGCAGAGTATGAACAACTTAAGGCAACGATTGCAGAAAGAATTGAAGTCATTAAAACACATTGTAACGAACTCCCCGACAAAGAAACTAGGTCCAAATATGTGAACAGCACCTATCTACAGTATGAAGGAGAGAAAAGAAACTATGTTAAAGAATCATATTTAGCAAATTATCCCATCGCTCCAGAAGATTTTTATACGGATATTCGTTTTATGCGGGGAGATGATTACGCTAATCAAGTCGATGTTTTGGTAGGAGGTAGCCCATGTCAAAGTTTCTCAACATATGGAAAAAAGCAAGGACTCGAAGATGCACGCGGAACCCTTTTTTATGAATACGCACGTATTATAAAAGAGACCCAGCCTAAAATATTTATATATGAGAACGTTGCAGCTATCAAGACTAATGATAATGGTAACACATGGAGAACTATGCTCTCCGTTTGGAATTCTTTGGGGTACACCATTTATGACAACATTTTGAACGCAGTCGACTATAACCACCCACAACTTCGTCGACGAGTTTTCATTGTAGGAATAAGAGCAGACCTTTGCTCGACACCTTATCATTTTCCCCTAAAAAAGGCTCTCACTAAAAAAAGTACTGATTTTCTTGAAAGTCAGCCAATCCCATTAAAATACTATCTAGGAGAAGGTGGATTCAAGTGGATTACAACTTACGAAAAACACAAACGACGTTCACGTGTCAATCAAGACATCATTGGATGTCAAACAGCCAATCAGCAAGATAACTGGATAGGAGATTTCCGCATTGAGCACCCATCTATGGAACATTATCTAGATCCACGAATTTTCGTTGGCAAATATGACTTCAACGATGGGTGCGGCTTAGTGGACGCAGTAGGCAGAAAACTTACCCCCAGAGAATGTCTCCGCTTAATGGGCTTTTCTGATGACTTTAAAATAGTTGTTGATGACCATCAAACATATCATCAGTCTGGAAATTCAATTGTAGTTCCAGTCCTGAAAGAAATTATACTCACACTCATACCATATTTGAAATAGTCATGAGAAGGAAACAAATAGGTCCAGAGCTCAAATTATTTGAGCTTGATACACTAAAATACATAACACAGGATAACATCAAAGATTCTATTTATTACATTGGCATCTATCCCGAACGCATGTCTCCTGCAGATGTGACTTTTGCAAGAAAATCTGGACTACTTGACTCTTCAAGTGGTAAGTTTCATCTAAGTAGCGTCGCCTTGCACTATATTCTCGACGTCATATCGTTTAGAGAGTATTCCTTTCTTATGCTTTCAAAGCAATGGATCAAAACGACCAATGTCGGCACCTGCCCAATAACATATAATGAACCACTTTTATCTTTTATCTTGAGTGAGATACAGGGAAGGGGAGGAATTTCAAAGGCGTTATTTACAAAAGAAATGGATAAGGCATTATCCTCAAAATATGCACCTGTTATATTGTCAAATAATGATTCATTGAGATACATACGCGGCTTATTGGTTTCTTCTGAACTAGTAGTATTAAATGGCGAAGAATTCATAATAAATCCTCAAGCTACGGCATTAGTCAACGACCTGATATCTAACCAAAGAAAAATCATACCGCCGACTAAAAATAATGAATATGAGAGTTACTGGAATTCTATGTCACATGGAGTCTTTGACATTGTTACCGACGGCAATCGTAGTATTTACTCAGCTTTCTATCCTAATCTTGTGAAATAATCATGAAAAGAATTCCAAATCCGCCAAAAGCTAAATACCTCATGGGCTCATTGCGTCACATGGGTTATTCTTTCGCAGATGCCATTGCAGACGTGATGGACAATAGTGTAAGTGCTTTATGTTCAACCATACGGCTCTTATTTCCATCAAATGCAGAAACTATTTATGTTGGGATCCTTGATGATGGACATGGCATGTCAAAACAGGAACTCCTTAGAGCCATGTGCTATGGAAGCCAAGCAAATGAAAAAGAACGTGGGGAGAATGACCTTGGTCGGTTTGGATTGGGAATGAAATCGGCATCTTTATCTCAGTGCCGGAAAATGACTGTAGTTAGTAAAAAGGATTCGGAGGTCAGCGCATATCGATGGGACTATGATGAGATAACTAGTCAAGGGCAGCGTGGCGATTGGGCCGTATTGGAATTAGATTCGACAGAAATAAGCAAGCTTAACTGCTACGATGAACTTTCCAATCTAGAACATGGAACACTTGTTTTATGGGAGGAATTTGATGTTCTATATAAATCCTCTGGAGGACGTATATATGAGGCATTAACTCGTAATCGAAACTATCTTCTTGACCACCTACCATTGGTATATCACCGTTTCATGTCCGAAGATGGTTTAAGAATCTATATTAACTACGAAGAATTAAAACCACTCGATCCATTCCTCGTTAACCGCTCCGATTGTTCTTGGGGAACAATACGTCAGCCTATTACAGATTCAAGTGGGAAAGAGCATTTTATCGAAATTACTCCATACAAGTTACCGTTTGTAACAGAAATGTCCGACGATGAGCAACACTTAATAGGCGGCGCAGATAAAATGAGTAAAATGCAAGGATACTTTATCTATCGAGGAAGAAGGCTTATACGATATGGAACATGGTTCGGGACCCCACGACATGAGGTTTCAAAGTATGCTCGCGTAAAAGTTGATATTCCGAACTGTATGGATGACATCTGGAAAGTGGATGTTATGAAGCGTAATGCAGAAATACCTACGGAACTGGCAAAGAGATTAGAGAAGACAATAGGTAGTCTTATTGCAAAATCTAGTAGGCAGACAAAATTCCGAGGACGCAAGGTTACGACAAATGATGAAAAGCAAGTTTATGTTTGGGATAGAATAGAGTCTAGACAGGATTACTTCTCATATAAAATAAATAGGGATAATTGCTTTATTCAATCTGTACTCGAACAGCTAGACGATTCACAAAAGAATTCGGTAGAACTAATGCTACAGCAGATTGAGAACAATATACCCATCCATCAAATGCACTTGGACCATGATGATAATCATATAGATCGTGCTGTGGAGAATAATAAACTAGACGATTTATATGAGCAGTCAACTATGGCTATTGACTGGCAGGTGTTCAAAGGTAAATCCCTCGTTGATGCTGTAGAATCCGTACTGTCATGTGAGCAGTTCCGGAACAATAAAGATTTAGAAAAACTCATTAACAAGAAATACGGTCTATGAATATCCAAGAATTAGAAGAAGCTAAAAAAGCCTTAAGACTGACCCTCGAGACTCAACACAATGCTATCACAGTTTCTAAAGAAGAACTAGTGATGTTTGTTGAATATCAATCTCGTTTTTGGAAGAAATGGTCTGCAACAGCGGAAGATAAAGAAGCTCTTGTATCGTATTTAGAAAACTATATCTTCGTGAAACATGATCATAACGGTTATGCTATCGTTAGCGACGAACCATTTGATCGTACATGGTATACAAAGAATAAACCCCAAAATGAATACTTCTGGAATCTGTTTAGCCTCTATCACAGTCAAAAAGGAGACCTAGATAGAGCTTCTCTTGATAAGTTAGGAGACATTACCCTTCCTAACTTGATGAATTGCCTCGGAAATCCTAAGGAAAAACTATCAAAACAGAGAAAACGTTATGGACTTGTCCTTGGCGACGTTCAATCCGGAAAAACCAGCACCTATTCAGGCTTAATTTGCAAAGCTGCAGATGCAGGCGTTAAAGTAGTTATTCTTCTAGCTGGTATAACTGAAAATCTTCGTCAACAAACGCAAGAGCGCATTGAGGAAGACATCGTCGGTCTTACTATTAGAACAGACAACTTTCATAATAATCAGCCTACTAATGTTGGTGTAGGAACACTCCCTGGCTGGGAAAACAAAGTAACAACCTTTACTCTATACGAGGATGATTTTAATATGGCCCGTGCAAAATCAATGTCCTCTATAGGCTCTCAAAAGTCGATAGTTCTTTTTGTTGTCAAAAAGAATGTGCCAGTTCTTACGCACCTTCATGAGTGGCTAACCGGCTCAAATCAGCATCTAAATGCAGATGGGAAACTTCCATATTCTCTTTTGCTTATAGATGATGAGGCTGACAATGCCTCCATCAACACAAAAGATAGCACATTAGATCCAACTGCTACCAACAGGAAAATCCGCGAGATTTGCGAGGTTTTCATGGACTCTAACTATGTCGGATTTACAGCAACCCCTTTTGCTAATATATTCATCAATCCGGAGACAGACGAAGAAATGGTTACAGCCGATCTTTTCCCAAAAGATTTCATATATGTACTTCCTACACCTGACCCATATATTGGAGCACAAAAGATTTTTGGCCAACCGTCAAAAGAACACCCTAACTATGGCAGTTGTTCATACATGCTAGACAATTGTTACATTACTGATATAAAAGAACTTACAAATGCAGAGATACACAATCTAACAGAGCAGCAACTAAATGAGGGCCCAATATATTTCAAACACCAAAAGACCTGGCGTGGCCAATTACCATCTTCACTGATTGAATCCGTGCGTTGTTTCTATCTAGCGAACGCAATTAGAGACCTAGATATAAACCAACAAATATCACCTCGTACTATGCTAATTAACGTGTCTCGTTATGTTGGCGTTCATTCGTATCTAAAGAAAGAAATTGACCAACTTGTCACAAACGATTACAAAGAGATTCGAATCAACTTTAGTGTCGATCACGATAAAAATGTCAAAAATGAACTATATATGGAGCTCCACCGCCTATTTGAAATCCATTACAGTTCTTGTGGACATACTTGGGAAGAAGTTGGAGCAAAAAACAGCTTACTGCGCGGTGAAAAACCTAAAGTAATAGTTGTAAACGGCACAAAGGAGTCAAGGGAAGATACTCCTGATTACAAGAGAAACCCTTCTTTACGTTTGATTGCTGTAGGTGGATTTGCCCTATCTAGAGGACTTACATTGAAGGGCCTGTCTACAAGCTATTTCTATCGTAACACAAGCACATATGATGTACTCATGCAGATGGGACGTTGGTTTGGATATCGTCCAAACTATGAAAAAGTGTGCCGTATTTGGATTACTAATACAAGCGCCAACTGGTATCGTGAAATTGCTGAAGCGACAGAAGAGCTCAAAAGCGAACTTGCACACATGCAGTCGCTTGAACTTACTCCGCGCGATTTTGGGTTAAGAATTAGGCGAGATGATACTGCTTTAGAAATAACGGCTCGTAATAAAATGAGGAAGGCAGGAAAATATGAAATAAGAACAACCTTCTGGGGTGATGTTTTTGAGACACCTTATTTCAGTACCTCAATCTTAGATAATAATATCAACCTTGATGTGACCAGATCATGGCTTAAAAAGCTTTCGGACGAAGTTGCTATACCACAAAAGGTTAAAGGTTTCTCTTCATATATTATCAGGAATGTACCTGCGAATGATATTATTTCCCTTCTTGGTGAGATACGAACTTCGAATAAGAACCTTAAGTTTAACAAGACTAATATATCAAGATTTATTGCAGATAATAAAGACAAACTTATTAAATGGGATGTAGTTATAGTTGGCGGCACAAGTGATATAGTAAACGGATTGATGCCAAATGACAATCTCGTTCTTAAAGCATCTACTCGAAAATTCAGTGTGCGTGGAGATGGCGAAGGTTTCTCTTTTACACATCAAGGTGTTGTAAGTGGTAATAACGACGGGAAAATAGGACTAGATGATCCCCTTACAGTTCAGAATGAATACAAGGAAAAAGAGTCTAAAATCAATCCTCTTTCAGCTCAAAAAATCAATCGTTATACATGGTTCAAGTATGCGCAAAGAAAACCGGCTTTGTTTATATACCCAGTTAGACCGTCTAATAAAACTATCATTGAGGGAGCCTTAGGAGACTACATCAACGAACTTAACGGGAAACCCGTTATGGGATACTCCGTAGGAATCCCCGGCTTTGGACACGAATCAGATGCTCGATCATACTACACAAATGTTGTTTATCAAAACAATGATGGTTTCACTGACTCAGAAGAGGACGAATAAAAAACATATATATGATTACAGAATACGACTTTGGTACAGCCTACGGGGCAAATTCTTGGAAGCGAGTAGGAGATGCGCATCCAATTGATCTGTATTATGGGAAAGACGAAAAGGGACGCAATGCTATTGAGTTTTGTGGCATTTTTAACATTAATAGGAAGATGCATTCCTCTATCGTCATTGAAATAACACACTATAAGAACCACGATGGAGCTAAATCAATTGTTTTCTCTCTATTAGATAATAAACTCTTGCATCCATTTTGCGACTTTTTAAATTCTATGATAGAAGCAACATCTTGTTACTGCCTTTCTAATCAAGATGCATATAACGCCGTTTGTGAAGTTTATTTTGTTATGCAGAAGATGTTCCGAACAAATACAGACATTCTTTCAGAAGCAGAAATAAAAGGACTTATTGGTGAACTACTTTTTATAAGAGATTACCTTTTCACAAAAGTCGGTGAATCAAAGTCAATTGGAGCCTGGAGCGGAGCCGAAAAAACACGTAAAGACTTTGCTCTGGATCATGAATGGTACGAAGTAAAAACAATAGATTACGGTAAAGAAACAGTTCACATATCATCAATTGAGCAACTTGACAGCCCTATCGAAGGAAGTCTTATAATATTTCAGGTTGAAAGGATGTCAGAAGAATACAACGGTATATCTTTGAACAAAATAGTGTCGGACATTCTTCGTCGTATACCTTCTATTAGCGACCAAGATGTATTCTCATCCAAGTTATTGGACGCCCACTACTCATATAGTCCTAAGTATGATAATTACGTGTATGAATTACGGACAGTTGATGAATATCTTGTCTCTGCAGATTTTCCTCGAATTACACGAGCCAGCATTTCTTCGGCGATTGCAAAAGCCAGCTTTGACCTTACAATCACCGAGATACTTCAATATAAAAAATAGCCAATACCGTGATGACCTTAAAAGAATATCGAGAAGAATTCCTAACGCAGTTAAGGAATAATGCCCAGATAGAGGGCAACCTAAATCAGCATCAGTTCATTAAAGAGGCCGTTGAACTCCTTGAAAAGAACGAAGAACTAATGAACCCTAACATATTCCCTTGTAATATGAAGTCTCGCAATCGCAACTTGGGTTTCCATGCTTATGCTTATGGAGAAGCTGATTCAACAATCCAGTTGCTTATTACAGATTTCGTGGACAGTCAAGATGCTGGTTCTCTTACAAAAGAAGATATTCGCTCTCTATATAACAAAATGCAGTATTTTATTCAAGATGCGGCTGAAGGACTTATCGCAAAAGCAGCCAGTGATGAATCTGACTATATTATTGACATAGCGAATGAATTCCGTAAAAAAATAGGAAATATTGAGACAACAGAAATTACAGCTTTTCGGTTCTTTATAGTTACAAACAAAACGTTGTCATCTCGAGTTAAGAGTTTGGAGCAGGAGCCTCTCTTAGGAAGGCCATCTATTCTACAGGTGTGGACTCTTGAAAGGTTTTATGATAATTTCCGAAGTTCACAGAGTGAACGCATAATGATAGATTGCAAAGAATGGGGCGTTGAAGGAATACAATGCCTCAAGGCTAATATATCACAATCAAATCAATTTGATTCGTATATGGGTATCGTCCCAGGACTTTTGCTTGCAAAGCTATTTAAACGTTATCAGGGGCCACTTCTTGAAGGCAATATTCGTTGTTTCCTTAGTGCAAAGGGAAAAGTGAACAAAGCAATTAAATCCACCATTATCGGAGATTCGCCAGAACGATTCTTTACATATAACAATGGTATTGCAGTTGTGGCAAATTCAGTAACATTAAGTCCTGACGGCCATTATATTACATCTTTCGACGGTTTTCAAATTGTTAATGGAGGACAAACTACAGTTTCTATTTGTAATGCATATATCAAAGATGAAACACCAGAAGGGAATCTAGAAAAAATATATGTACCCATGAAACTAACTGTCCTTAATTTCAGCTTAGATGACACGGAAGATCCTGAGGAATTACAAAAGAAGAAGGATGATTACAATGACCTGGTACAACAAATTGCCCGCAGTTCCAACTGGCAAAATCCGACAAAAGAAGCAGACTTCTTCTCTAACGATCCTTTCCACCGTGAAATGGAACGATTGTCACTTCTTATTGAAAACCAGACTCCGCCAAAACCTGGGCAGATCAATGGAACATTCTGGTTCTATGAGCGTTCCGCACATCGACATGAACAAGCTACCTTTAACATGTCACCAACCAAGCGAAAGCAATGGTTAGAACAGCACCCAAAAAACCAAGTAATTACAAAGGAAAAACTTGGTATGTATTTCAACACTCTTGAGTTACGACCAGACAGCGTCAGCAAAGGACCCGTCAATAACTGGGAGCTATTCTCATCAAATATTATTGAACTGAAAAAGAAAAAACCTGAAGCAATCAATAGCTATTTTTTTAGAAAACTTGTATCTGCGAAGATACTATTTGACAAGACAGATAGAATAATTAACGCGGCAGACTGGTATCCAGTTGGTGGTTACAAAGCAATATACATTCCTTACACAATAGCCAAGATCATCGCATCTCTCCCTGAAGGAAAACAAATCGATTGGAAACGGATATGGCGCATGCAAGAAATATATCCATCATTAGCGCACCAGGTCGAGATTGTAGCGCATCAAACGATGTTATTCCTTCGCAAAGTCAGCAATGGTGGCAACGAGCGTACGCAAGCAATCAAAGAAGAGACTTGGAAAGAATACAGGAAGGAACCTCTAACACTCACATCCGATTTTATTAAAGATGCTGTAGATAGTACTTTTGAAAAAGAAGAATCAAAATCCCAAGAACGACAAACCAAGTTCGAGCAGATAACAGAATTATGGAGTAAATTCATGAGTTTAGGAGCCGACTACTTTAAAGGGATATATGAAGACATAGACAGGATGAAAATCTTGTCCGGAAGCGATCGCGAAGTAATCCGAAAAGGCTATGTAAGTATCGAGCACTGTAACCTATCAGACAGACAGGTAAAACAAATATGCCAAGTCCTTAAGAAGCTTGAACAAGACACGGATTACATTCTACCTAAGTAGAATATCGGCTCCAAACACACTCGATGAAACACCTACACCTGCTCGAAGACATCGAGGCTGACGGTCTCATCGCCGTCAGAACAGGCTTCGTTGTAGGCGTCTATCTTGTCCTGGACAGCGTCCGAACGGAAGTACTCCGCATTCGCCCCCTCGGGGATGTCGATGAACGCGCGCAGGTCCGCTGCCAGCTCGTCGAGATCATCCTCGCTGTAGAGGAGGCCGTTGAGAGCGAAGGCCGGCAGTTCGGTGAGCCCATCAGGGTTGTGGGTGTAGTGGAAGTTTCCGAACTCGTCAGTCACCGACCACACGAGACTGACCGACGGGAAACGCTCGACGATGAGAGAGTCTACGTCGGCGCACTTGTCCCATGCGGAGATGGTGGAGAAGCGAAGGCAGCCGTCATCCGACAGACAGAACTCGCTGCTCTCGTCCACGTCCGGACCGCACAGGCAGGCCACTGCGCAGAAGTCCGGATCGAAAGTCCCACGGCAGGAGATGCCGCTACTCTCTATCTGCTCAAGGGTCATCCCGAAGGCTCCGAAGAGGTTCCCCAGCCAATAGCGGCCGAAGCCAGACGGGGTGTCGGGCAGAAGGTTAGGCATAGTGTTGAGTGTACGGACGAGCTCTTCCAGCTCGACTCTGTCGCCCGAGGCGACGTAATTGGTGCAGGCCCAGTTCGGCATGATGAAGTATATTTTTAGTTGTTAGATCTTTGAATTATTAGATTCTACGAATATACAAAAAAGATAGCAATCATTTCATCCGACATAACCAGCATTTCACCAGACTCTGCTTGTCCACCATTCATAGCACAAATCGACACTTTAAAAAGCAAAAATAATTGAGTTAATTTCATTCTTTATCGTCTGTAAAATCACTATATTTACGTTTGAAGTAAATTTTAAACGCAAAGAGCGAAGATTTGAACCGCATCAAGATTGCCTTGGTGGAGAAAAAGAGAACTAGCAGTTTGGAGGATGAGCAAGATTTCGTTTAGATTTTTCAATGACCGTCCGGTCAGAGCTGTTTGGGATGAGGAGCATTCCAAATGGTGGTTCAGCGTGCCTGACGTGGTGGGTGTGCTAAATGCGCAGGATGACTACACGAAGAACAGAAACTATTGGAAGTATCTGAAAAATAAGCTGAAAGCTGACGGGAATGAAGTGGTTAGTGAGACTAACCAGTTGCGGCTTACAGCACCTGACGGGAAAAGGCGATTGACCGATGTGCTTGACTCTGCAGGAATTGTTGAGCTTGCCAAGTTTATGCCGAACAACAAGGCTTCCGGCTTCATCGAGTGGTTCACGAACGGTGAGAACACTATTGACGGGAAAAGCAAGGCCAAGGCATACGCGCTTTTCGAGAGTTCGCTACTTGATAACATCGAGGTCGGGACGGTCAAGGGGCTACAGCAGATTCACGCTTACCTATTCGGTGGGTTGTACGATTTCGCCGGCCAGATACGACAGGTGAACATATCGAAGGGTGGATTCACTTTCGCACCTGCGGCGTTCCTGCATCAGACGTTGGAGAGCATCGAGCGGATGCCTGAGGGGACATTCGATGAGATTGCGGACAAGTATGTGGAGATGAATGTAGCGCATCCTTTCCGCGAAGGCAACGGCAGAACCACGAGGATTTGGCTGGACCTGATTCTGAAGAAACGGCTCGGGCAATGCGTGGACTGGAGCCAAATTGACAAGTATGCCTATCTTTCGGCAATGGAGCGGAGTGTCGCTGACAGCACGGAAATCAAGAGCCTGCTGAGGGATGTCCTGACCAACAAGGTAGACGACAGGGAGATGTTCATGAAAGGGATTGATTATTCGTATTATTATGAAGAGCAGTAGAAAAGGTACGCATTGCGTACCCAATTTGAATTGTGCGAACTTCCAATATTGTTTGAAGAATGGTCATAACCAACACCATCCCGAAGAAAAAGTTATCAACAATCTTTAGGCTATGTCAAATGACGTCAAACAAGTGCATTTTTGTCCGAACCGCATTTGAATATAGAAGTTGCTTGATCTTGCCTATGTCAATGATTGTTCCTGCCATATTCCTTTGCCTTTTTTGATTGCGGCAAAGTTAGGCAATTTGATAAGATTATGGCCGACAATGGTCCGGAATACGTAATTAACCGGAAGCATATCGAGGTATAATCTAACTTGACGGAACTTGATTTTAACTTGCTCGTAACTTGATTTTCAAAGATGGATAAAGGCTAAAACGCCAATAGAAGCCATTGCAAGGCACACGGCGAACTTGACTTTAACTTGCCGGCAACTTGCTGAAGAAACTTTTGATAGGAAAGCGTCCGACCCAGTACGTATAGAAAGTCTCTAAAAGACCTTTGAAACCAGGCTGGACGGCGTCCGAACGGAAGTACTCCGCATCCGCCCCATCGGGATTGTCGGATGAACGCGCGCAGGTCCGCCGCCAGCTCATCGAGGTCATCCTCGCTGTGGAGGCCGTTGAGAGCGAAGGCCGGCAGTTCAGTGAGTCCATCGGGGTTATGGGTGTAGTGGAAGTTGCCGAACTCGTCAGTCACCGACCACGCGAGACTAACCTACGGTTGCAACCGTAAAAATTTCATTTTTTTTATGGTTTGAAATATATAATTACTATATTTGCCAAGTAAACAAAACGGTTATTATCATGGAACAAGCAGAGATTCAGCCACTATACGACAGCTATCACCGTAAAATCGCGAAGGTTGACCTGCGCTTCAAGCGTTATCTATACAGCCAGATTAATTGGAAAGCGCGTATCATCAGCATCAAGGGAGCCAGAGGTGCTGGAAAGACCACCATGCTTCTCCAACATATCCTGGAGAACTATGAGGACATCGACCAGACTCTCTATGCCTCACTAGACAATCTATGGTTTGCCACACATAGTCTGATGGAACTCGTCGACTGGGCGGATCGTCATGGTATTTCCCGACTCTATCTGGACGAAGTTCATCGCTACGAATTGTGGTCCCAGTCACTAAAAAACATCTACGATGACTACCCCGATATGAGCATCGTTTATACCAGCAGTTCCCTACTGGTCCTCGACAATGCAACCGTCGACATGTCCCGTCGGCAAACTCCATACACTCTGTACGGTCTCTCTTTCCGCGAATACCTTGAGTTGGAAGGGATCTTCAAGACCGAGGCAATATCGCTGGATGATGTCTTGATGCACCACGTAAAGAAAGCGATGAACATCGTCGGAAGAATCAAAGTGGCTCCGCTTTTCGAAGCATACCTTGCCCACGGCTACTACCCCTTCTACCGTGAATCCATAGAAGATTTTCCTTCCCGGCTGCGTGAGACAGTTACCGTCGTTATCGATTCCGACCTTCCTGCCGTAGAGAATGTAACCTATGAGACACTGCAGAAGACGAAAAAACTCCTGATGATCATCAGCGAGCACGTTCCCTTCGAGCCGACAATGTCGGAACTCTGGCGACAACTTTCCACGGACAACGAATCCGGGCTCAAGATGCTCTATGCCCTTGACAAGGCTCAGGTCCTCGCGCTGCTCACAGCCAAGACCAATAATTACAAGTCCCTCTCCAAGCCTGACAAGATTTTCCTTAGTAATCCCAACCTGATGCACGTCCTATGTCCGAAAGTGGACAAGGGAAACGAAAGGGAGACATTCTTCATCAGCCAATTGCGCGTCCTGCACGATGTTCGTTACCCCAAGCAGGGAGACTTCCTCATCGACAACAAGTTCCTCTTTGAGGTAGGGGGCAAGAATAAGACCTTCGAACAAATTGCCGATGTACCGAACAGTTACCTCGCAGTTGACGACACCGAGGTCGGCTCCGGTTGTCGAATTCCGCTTTGGATGTTCGGTTTTCTGTATTAGTCTAATGTTTCCATTTTCCTTATTCAGGTGACAACGCTTAGAATCTTAGTGCCAAAGCCAGGCCGTTTAGAGTCGGGCCATATTCCAATATGGCCACTGTTTTGCCGGATGCGCTCTTCAACTCGTTCCTTTTTTGTTGACCTAAAAATGCGACACCTGCTCCCGCAAGCATCACGACAAATCCCCCGATTTCAATAGCTTCGCCCCTTTTATAGGCCTGCTGTTGTTTGGCTTCCTGATTCAATTTGTAAATCTCTTCAATCGTTCCCGTAGTGATATGGCTGTTAGTATAAATATTTTGCTCAACCATACATAACACACTACCTCCTATCCAGACGGCAGCCCCCACTCCGGTAACTGCGAGGCCACTATAAAAAGTCGCTTGAGCGATCTTATACTCCTTTGTCGAAGTCACATCCGTATTCTGATAATTAGCATACTGCCCCATAGCTACCATAGGAAATAGTAGCAATAAAATAGCAGAGAAAATAATCTTATTCATAACACTTAAATTATTAGATTTCACGAATATACAAAAAATTAATACCAATCATCCCTACAAATAGCAGATGCTTTCGGGCGTACTCGCTCCTGGACAGTAAAACAAGCAGGAGCGCCGTGGCGCTCCTGCCCATACTAACTATTCTGATTTCAGTTTAAGAACGTCCTCTTCCGAAAGACCTGTAGCCTCCGTGATCTGCTCTACGGATAGCCCCATTTCTAGCATCTTCTTCGCGATTTCAAGACGCTCTTCCGTTTTGCCTTCTGCAAGTCCTTCTTCTCGACCTTCTTTTCTGCCTTCCGCAAGTCCTTCTTCCTTCGCGTAATAAAGCTGATTTATGACATCTTGCTCTCTCATAACTCAAAGGTGAGAATAATTTTTCAGATATCCAACTAGTCTCTGTCAATTTCAACGTTTCGTACGGCCAAACCCGCCTTTCACCGGACGAAACGGCATTTCAGGCTCTGCCATCCGGCGAAACCCTCGATCCTCCGAATGAGAAGCCATTGAACTAGCTCATCAAAATCACTTTGGCAGCCAATGTGCCACAGAACGCGTATATCGGCATCTCCCTGCCAATGTGGAGCTTACAAAGTCTCACTTTGGCAAGCAATCCTTAACAGAGTGCACTCTACGCCATCCTCCCTGCCAAAGTGAATTGGCGGGAGCTCCAGCTCCCCCTACAAATAGCAGATGCTTTCGGGGCCTTCGTTGAAGAGAAGGTCCATTATGGATAGATTAGGGACGAAGCCCCATTTGTCGCGGAATACCTGATAGTATGGATGAGCCGCGTAAGACGAGTCCTTTTTAGGATGAATCGAGAAACGATGGTCCTGAGAATCATCCGAAGGCATAGTGAAGTCCGAAGTCCGAACGATCTGCGGGGCGATGCCTATCTTCCTGCAGAAGAACTCGATAATCTGCAAGTTCAAATCCCAGAGCCTTTCCGGTTGAGCGTCCAATATGGCGAACAACTCATCCTTATAGTACTCGAAGAAAGGCGAGTTATAATAGGCCGACTCTATGGCGTACTCGCTCTGGCGAACCCACGGGGTCTTGTAGTCGACGCAGATGTCTGTGATCAGTTTGGAAGGGCCGTGCACTATCGGCACCCGCAGGTCCTCGACCCCATTGGCCGTAAGAATCCGGCACCTGTTACGGTAGGACTGCTTGGCATAACTCTCGCACCCCTCCATATAAACAATAGAGCATTTCGCCATTAAGGCAAAATACTCTATAGGTGGAAAATAAGCTGTGGAAAGCAGCATTATTCTACAAATCCCTTATCGTTGCCATCGTTAGACCTAACGATGCCGCGCTTCGAATTCTTGATGAAATTAACGATCTCAAGCTTCTCAGGTGTGTCAGGGAAACCGGCCTCGACCTTAGCCAAAGCGTCGGTTACGTTATTACCCTGATGGTAGATGGTATCGTAGATGTCCCTAATGTAGCGAACCGTGTCTGAATCGAATCCGCGACGACGAAGACCTACGATGTTAATGCCCGCGAAGCTGATAGGGTCTCTTCCGCAAAGCGAATACGGCGGGATATCCTTGTTTACCTTACTGCCGCCGCCTACCATAGCGTGCTTACCGATATGTGAGAACTGGTGAACCACAGTGCTTCCTCCCAGGATAGCCCAATCATCTACGTCGGTCTCACCTGCTATACCCACATAGCTTACCAAAATACAGTGATTACCCACCGTACAGTCGTGAGCCACGTGAACATAAGACATAATG
>Ga0129311_1001620_pt1 | contig 15482 bp, 16 predicted proteins | sample Go1ome_FD_94435 | JGI IMG/M metagenome (GOLD analysis project Ga0129311, IMG submission 94435) | Western lowland gorrila individual fecal microbial communities from Wisconsin, USA - Go1022B metagenome | ecosystem: Host-associated > Mammals > Digestive system > Large intestine > Fecal | place... | reverse complement strand
GACAAAGAACACCAACAATTGCACCTTCCATTGGACCTAACACTAACCCGCCAATCAAGGCAGGCATATGTAATGGTGAAAACAGCATTCCCCCTTTTGGAATTCCATGGAATGCATATGGCAGTACAAGACCTAATGCTAAAAGCATTGCCATGACTGTAATTCTTTTTGTTTGTTTCATTTACTTCCTCATTCTAATACTTCAGATACACGTTTCAGCCAGGAACGAATTTCAATATGTTGTGGGCACTGCATTTCACATTGACCACACTGTACACAGGCACTTGCCTTTGCATGTGGTTCTTTTGTTGCATTGTCATATCTTTTCTTTGCTTCTTCTTTTTTATTGAAGATCAGATCCATATTCATTGCTTTAAAGATATCAGGAATCTGGATCTGCATTGGACATCCTGCAGTACAGTAATGACATCCCGTACATGGAATCTGGTCAATAGAAGCCAAGATATCCATTGCCTGTGCAATCACTTTCTTTTCTTCTTCATTCAATGGCTTGAAATCCTTCATATAAGAAAGATTATCTTCCATCTGCGCAATATTACTCATTCCAGATAATACAACCATTACACCCGGTAAAGACGCAACAAAACGAATTGCCCATGAAGCATAGCTTGCATCTGGATCAGCTTTCTTTAATAATTCCGCAACCTTTACAGGAGGTGCAGCCAATGTACCACCTTTGACAGGTTCCATAACAATGATTGGTTTATTGTGCTTTCTAGCAACTTCATAAACACCTTTCGAATCTACAGATGGATTATTCCAGTCCGCATAGTTGATCTGCAGCTGTACAAATTCAACATCTGGATGTTTTGTTAATAACTCATCTAATAGTTTCGCAGTACCGTGGAAAGAAAAACCATAATGTTTAATTTTTCCTTCTTCTTTCAACTGTTTGACGTAATCCCATAAATTCCATGCATCATACTTCGCAACATTATTTTCACTCAATGCATGTAAAAGATAGAAATCAATGTAATCCACACCTTCTCTTTCCAAAGAAACATGGATTTGATTTTTTGCATCTGCTTCATCTTTCGCAACACTTGCATTCAGTTTTGAAGTAATGTAGAACGTATTACGATCATGTCTTGAAGTGATGGCATTGCGGGCAGCTTCCTCACTTCCTTCATACACATAGGCAGAATCTAGATACTGCAATCCAGCATCGAAAAACATGTTTGCCATTGTTGCGGTCTGTTCAACATCAATGACATCACTATCCGCAACTCTAGGTAAACGCATGAGGCCAAAACCTAGTTTTGGCATTTGTTTGACAAATTGTTCATCTAACATAGCTCTTTCCTCTTCTTTTCTAAATTATCGATAAAAAACGAAGACAATGCAAATAAAATGACCAAAAAAGAAGCAGATTACTCCACTTCTTTATATACATATTGTTCAACCAGATGATGTCTTTGTACCATACCAACCAGTGTTCTTTCTACACCAACGCGGATATCATTATATTCATCCAATGTTGCAGCCATCATAAGTTCATCTTCTAGATTACTCAACAATTTATGAAACTGTTCCAAAAAGAAATCTTTTGGAAGCTGATAACTATCTTGTACCCAGCCACACATGTTTAATACATCATGTCTAACTTCATCTCTATTCTTAACCATACTTGTTGCCACTTACTTCTATTGCATTCATCTTACAACAAATTCACACACATTTGTGAATAAAACAACCCTGTTCAATATTTTTTATCTTTAAAGTATGCAAAATCTGATTTAAGACATGTCTTTTATTCATTGACCAGACTGGCGCAAGCAATAAATCAGAAGCACCATCTCCTGTTAAACGATGAATAACAATATTCTCATCCAGATAGCCAATACAGTCCGTAATGATATCAATGTATTCCTCTAAAGATAATACATGAAATAGTGATGGATCCTTTTCATACAGTCTGCCAAGATCACAACCTTTGAGATAATGTAATAGCTGTAATTTAATTCCAAATATTTTCTTTTTGTTTAAATACTGAATTGTCTCAATCATGTCCTGCTTTGTCTCATTTGGCAAACCAAGAATCACATGTACAATCACTGGAATATCAATTGCATGTAACGCATCAACACACGCATCAAATACAGATAATGGATAGCCTCTGCGAATAAACAATGCACTTTTCGGATGAATTGTCTGCAGACCCAATTCAATCCATATAAATTTATCAGGATATTCCTGTCTCAGTTTCTTCAATAATGCAATTGTATCTTCATGGATACAGTCTGGACGTGTTGCAATCGAAAGACCACAAAATAATGGATCCTTTAAAGCACTCGTAAATAAATGTTCTAATGTTTCAATGGGTGCATATGTATTTGTATATGCTTGAAAATATGCAATATAATCACCAGCATCTGCATCTTGATGATTATAGATCAGATCCTCTTTTGTTAAGGATTGTCCAGTATACTTAATCGCAAAATCCCCAGAACCACCTTCATCACAAAAGATGCATCCACGATGGTCAATCCTTCCATCACGATTTGGACAAGTCATATTTGCATCCAGTGCAACACGATATAGTTTTCTTTGAAATGTATTTTTACAATAGTCTGTAAATGAATTGTAATATTTCTGCATGTATCTATTATACAAAATTCAAGATACTTTTTGCTTCTTCATACCCTTTATAATATAAAGCTTCAATACTATCTTTATCTTTTGTTAATGTTTTCATGTTTCCAATACTGTCTGGTGCAACAATGCAAACTTTTCCCTGTACTTGAAGATATTCACAGGCATCTACCTGTTGATTATAGACAACAGAACGATTTCGCATTGCTTGAGAAGCATTTGGATAATGTGGATGTAAAAGATCTGCGATGATCTTGTCATTTTTTGGAATTCTTCGATAATCTTCTGGACGTGTCAGAATCACAACGACTTTATCACAGCCTGCCGCAAATGCCTTTTCATATGGAACAGGATCAGAGAGACCACCATCATAATATGGAATGCCATCCACTTTATATGGTCGATTGATAACAGGTACACAACAGCTAGCCTTGATTGGATCATACGAATCCTGACGCATATCATACTTATGAAAGTAATGTGGAAGGCCCGTATTGGCATCAGTCGCAACGATCATCATATCTCTAGGATCATTCCGGATTGTTTTCCAGTCTAGAGGATAATCACCTTCATGATCAGATAAAGAGGAATAAATATAATCCAGACCAATATAGGAACCAGTATGCATTAAATTCTTCACACCCATATATTGTTCTCTTTGAAAATATTCTGTATAGAAAACAAAGTTTCTTCCCTTTTGATTTGCCATGTAGGAAGAAATATTGGCAGCACCAGCACTCACACCAATTCCAAAATCAAAGCGAATGCCCTGTTCCATACAATAATCCAGTACACCAGCACCAAATGATCCTCTTAATCCTCCACCAACATCAACAACGCCAATCTTCATATGCTACCTCCACTTTTATCCATTAGTATCTACTGTTTTTTCTTTGTTTTCTAGAAACAAATGTTTGAAAATGTATAAAAAAAAGGATAAGCAATCAAAGTATTTCAATAGTGATTGGTTATTTTTAGGGAACTTTTTTACTTGAAATATACAAAAAAGTTCCCTAAATGATATTTGAAAAAAAGATCCTCAACGTTGAGGACCTTTCGCTAAGATTTTATTGAAGCGTGTCATAAATGTAATTGTTGTGACGGTTGCTGCTAAGATATCACTGACAGGTTCTGCTAAGAATACCGCAAATACCTTATCACTCATAAACATAGGAAGAATCAAAATCAGTGGAATCAATAGAATCAGCTTTCTCAATACTGCCAGGAATAAAGATATCTTTGCCTGTGACAAGCCAACAAATGTATTTTGACAGCTGATCTGAAAACCAGTTGCAAATATACCAGCCATATAAATTCTCATCACATTCGCTGTATAGCTTGTTAAAGCAACATCGGATGTAAAAATAGAAGCAAATACATTTGGCAAGAACATCATCAACAAGAAGAAACTGCAAGAATACACTGCGCACACAACCAATTCACATACAAATGCTTTCTTGACTCTATCATTATTTCCAGCACCGAAGTTATAAGAAATAATTGTCTGACCACCTTGTACAATTCCTTGTAGAGGCATAGAACAAAGCTGAGAAACACTTGTGATGATCGTCATTGCACCTACCGCAATATCTCCACCATATCTAGCAAGAGAACTTGTAAATGTCATCGAAAGAAGACTTTCTGTAGAAATCATTACGAATGTAGAAGATCCTAATGCTAAGCAAGGCATTAAAATATCCTTTTCAATCTTCATGTATTCTTTCTTTAAATGCAGAATTGTTTTCTTTCCACATAAGAACTTCAAGATCCATAATGCACCAACTGCTTGAGAAAGCACGGTTGCGATTGCAGCACCCTGTACTCCCATATCAAAGATAAAGATGAAGATAGGGTCTAAGATAATATTAATGACAGCACCAATCACTGTAGTCAGCATACTTGTTTTCGCAAAGCCCTGGATCGTGATAAATGGATTCATGCCAAGTACAATCAACACAACGACAGTTCCAAGAATATAAATTCTTGCATATGATAATGCATATGGAAGTGTTGCTGCACTTGCCCCAAACATTGTTAATAACTGTGGTGCAAATACATAGAATACAACTGTCAGTATCACTGCGACAATCAATGAGAAAGAAAAGCAGTTTCCAATAACTTTTTCAGCTTTCTCATTTTCTTTTGCCCCAAAGAATATTGATGCCTTTGGTGCACCACCACTGCCCGCAAACATTGCGAATGCATTGATCATCATTAGAATTGGCGTAAATAAACCAACACCTGTTAAAGCTGCTGCACCAATTCCAGGAATATGACCAATATAAATACGGTCAACAATGTTATATAAAAGATTTACGATTTGTGCGACAACCGCAGGTATCGCTAAGGAAGCAAGAAGCTTTCCTATGTTTTCTGTTCCAAGTTTTTCCTTATTCATTCGTCTCTATCCTTTGTTTTATAATGTTTTCTATTGTTTGAAGCATTGCATCAAACGTATGGATCGTATCAGGATTTTCAAATCCAATACGGTCGATCATTCTTCTTAAATAATTCTGTTTCTGAATATATTTTAAAGCAGGCACATAATTCACATCATAGATAAACGCCAAACGCATCACATATACATCTGCTCCACTCTTTCTTCCACCAGAAACAATACAATGCCCTTCATAGAACTGTTTTTCAATTTCTTTTGAAATCTTTGACTGTTTGATTTCATCTTCCTTGATAAGCAAGAAATCATCCACAGGATCTTCAATATGTACACGGAAGATATCTGTTTTATCCGCATCACGAATGATTTTCGCATGCATCAATGTATTTTTATCCAAACCATCCGCAATGGCATATTTGTTGTGATTAGAGATTGCCTGAAAAATAGTATCATCATATTTCTCATCTTCCACAAATGAGCGAATAAAATGATTTTCTTTCAAGATTTCAACACCAAGCTGTGCATGATCTACCGTCAGATAATCACGAAAATCATGAAATCTACGCAATTGTTCAAAACGACCAATATCATGCAGTAAACCAATCACTTTTGCAAGCTGTACATTTTCTTCATCTAGTCCAATGCCTCTCGCAATCATTTCAGATAATTCCGCAACTTTCATTATATGAACAATCTTTAAGCGAACTTTTCCATCATTTGCATCATAGTTTTTCACATATGCCTGAAAAGCATGCAATGCCTTATCATAATCAATCATATTTATGCCTTATTTGTAATCTTTCCTATATTCTTGATTTCAATTGTAATCGTACCATCCTGATGATTCACAAATTCAATAAAATTTGAATTTTCAGAATATTCCGTTGGAAATGACAATTCAATTCCAGTATCTGTCTTGATTTTTTGATTTTTCAGCTTCTTTGTCACGTATTGTTTTGGTACTTCTACTTCTTTTGGAAGTTCATGTTCTAAAGAAGCGGAAATAAATGTATTCTGCATTTCTTCAGATGCATTGAATACGTTTGCCGCAAGATCTTCTCGCGTCATAGGAACTTCTTCTTCCACACTGTCTTTCACATAGTTTTTATATTTTGATAATAACAATGTTGGGTTTGTATCTGTTTTTATCGCAACTTCCTTCACAACTTCATGCACTTCCTTTAAAACTTCTTCTTTACTCTTTTCACAAGAACAATCCAGAATCATTTCCTGCATCACTTCTACATCCACTACATTCCATTTCATCTGATCCAGTAAATGAATTTCCTGATTTGTTTTATTGATATATGCAAATGTAGAAATCTTCTTTGTTGCTGATGGAAGAAGAGAATGCTGCTGAATGATCGTATTTGTAATCAATACACCATCCTGTTTTGTTAAATGTGTATATGCCATCTGATTTTCTAAAACAAGAAGCGCAACATATGGAACATCATCATATGTGTAATCTATTATCAATACATCATTTGCTGGATTCTCACAATTCTTGAGATATCCTTCTAACATGTTTGCTACATTTAAAGAATAGTCTACAAAGCTATACACATTATTTGAATAGTCATTCAACAGTTTCAAGAATTGACTCTCTTCATGAAAACAACCTTCCTGACATCTCAGATCATTCATAATCTTTTGAATCTGTCGATGAACATATGTTTCAATGATCGTATCGTCCATATTCAATGAACTCTGTGATAAGACCGTTGTACCTGCACTAAAATCAAAAATATGTAATATTGCCGCATTTACAAATATTGCTGCCATATATCCTCCATTCCACAAAAAAGAAGAAAGCTGCTGCTTCCATCTATCTATTCTACTTCATTCTTCAAAGGATTGTACAATTTCTTTTGCAAGAGCCTTGCCTTCTAATACAGCACTGCCAATTGTTGCAGGTCCTGTATATGCATCTCCCATAATATAAACATTCTCCAAGGAAGAAACATGTCCTTCTTTCTTTTCTAGAAAATCATGCAATGGCTTGAAGTTAACCTTCTGACCAATTGCCATCACAATCAAGTCAGCCTTTTCCACATATTCACTACCAGCAACTTCATGTGTACTTCTTCTGCCACTTTCATCAGGTTCCCCAAGTTCCATCTTTACAACTTTCGCACCAACGACCTGACCATTTTCATCTCTTAGGATCTCTTTAATATTTTCCAGGAAATTGAATACAACGCCTTCTTTTCTAGCATCACGAATTTCAACCTTGTTCGCAGGCATTTCTTCTTCACTTCTACGATATACAACTTTGACATCATCAATGATACGAACTAAAGATCTCGCACAATCCATTGCGACGTTTCCACCACCCCATACAATCGCATGGTGATATTTCTTATAGTCATCATGATTGTGGTTGATATTCAAATCATAGAGCAGTGTTAATCCAGCGTATAGTCCATCTCCCGTATCAAATCCAAATGTATTTTCTACCTGTGCCCCAATTGCCACAACAACACAATCATATTCTTTCTGCAGCTTTTCGAATAATGCATGATTTACTTCTGTATTAAAATGAAACTTTACACCATTTTCAACAAGTCCTTCATATGCCTTTGTTAAAAATGTTTTTGGCATACGATAATCAGGAATGCCTGTATAGATTGCTCCACCAATTTCTTTTTCTTTTTCAAAGATATCAATATCAAATGCATTTGTTTTTACAAGTTCCTGTGCCAGTGTATATCCTGCAGGCCCTGCACCAATAATTGCCAAAGAATGTCTGTTCATTTTCTTCACCTCGCAGTTATTATCGCAATTCATTCGGTGATATGCAAACATTTTGCATTATAATACTTGCATGAAAGACTTCAATGAACAAATTAAGACATTAAAAGAAATGATTGAAGAAAGCCATACAATTGCTTTCTTCACAGGTGCGGGCATTTCCACACTCTCAGGCATCCCAGATTTCAGAAGCAAGAATGGATTATATTCCAACCGCTACCATGGGAAAAAGCCAGAAAAAATACTACATATCAAATTTTTCAATAAACATCCAGACGAATTCTATGAATTCTATCGAGAAAAGCTGTTAATCGATAACATTGATCCAAATGTGATCCATTTATTTATTTCAGAATTACAACAGCTTGGCAAACAAGTGACTGTAGTGACACAGAATATTGATGGTTTACACGAAAAAGCAGGTTCATTAAAAATCCATAACCTGCATGGAACAATTCATAAAAACTATTGTGTTGACTGTAAAAAGGAATATGACATTGATTACATCAAACAGACACAAGGCATTCCACGTTGTAAAGAATGCGGTGGTATCATCCGTCCCGCAATTACGTTCTATGGAGAATTTTTAGACAAGGAAACGTTCAAACAGGCACGTCTGGATACAAAAAATGCAGATCTATTGATTGTTCTCGGTACATCTTTAGTTGTATATCCCGCAAGTGAAATTGTTTCTCAATTTCGCGGAAAGCATTTAGTCATCATCAATAAAAAACGGACAAAGTTTAACTACCAGGCAAATCTCGTCATTCAGGAAGATTTTGCTAAAGTATTTAATGCTTTGTTAAAAGAATTATAGAAGAAGGTTTCATGAAAAAATTATTAGTTTATTTAAAAGATTATAAGAAAGAAAGTATTCTCGCTCCAGCATTTAAATTACTGGAAGCTTTGTTTGATTTATTTACACCAATTCTTGTCGCAAATATTATCAACACAGGCATCCATACAAAAGATACAACATATATCTTTCATCAGTTTCTATTCTTGATTGCATTTGCCTTGATTGGTTTATCCTGCAGTATTGTTGCTCAGTACTATGCATCTAAAAGTGCAGTTGGCTTTACTACTAAATTAAGACAGGCACTCTTTGATCATATTCAATCATTATCCTATACAGAAATTGATACATTAACACCAGATACGTTAATGACACGATTAACTTCTGACTGTAATCAGATACAGAATGGTTTAAATCTTGCATTACGATTACTGTTAAGAAGTCCATTCATTGTATTTGGGGCAATGATTGCTTCATTCTTAATCAATGTGAAGATTGCATGGATCTTTGTTGTAACGATTGTACTGTTACTCATTGTTGTATTCTCTATCATGTTGATATCCATTCCATTATTCAAGAAAGTTCAGAAGGCACTGGAAAAAGTTTTATCTCTGACAAGAGAAAATCTTACTGGTGTTAGAGTCATTCGTGCATTTCGAAAAGAACAAGATGAAGTAAAAGAATTCAACAATGCAAATACTGCATATACAAAACAGAATGAATTTGTTGGAAAGATTTCTGCTTTAATGAATCCTTTAACATATGTCATTATTAATATCGCTACGATTCTTCTCATTCAAAAAGGTGCCATCCAGGTAAATCTTGGAAATCTGGCACAAGGTGATGTTGTTGCGCTATACAACTACATGGCACAGATCGTTGTTGAACTGATTAAACTTGCATCTTTGATTATCACAATTGATAAATCCATTGCATGTGCACAAAGAGTACAGTCTATCTTAGATGTCAACACAAGTATTTCCTACCCTGCAGAAACAAAAGAAGCCTCTTCCAGACAAGCTATCACATTTGATCATGTATGCTTTCAGTATGCATCTGCTTCTGAAGAATCTCTGCATGATATCTCCTTTTCTATCAATAAAGGACAGACATTAGGAATCATTGGCGCAACAGGTGCAGGAAAATCTACAATTGTAAATCTCATTCCTCGCTTCTATGATGCAACACACGGAACAGTTTCGATTGATGGCATCAATGTCAAAGACTATACAAAAGAAGATCTCATTCACAAGATTGGTGTTGTTCCGCAAAAAGCAGTTCTATTTGCGGGAAGTATTCGCGATAACATGAAGATTGGCAATGAAAATGCTACAGATGAAGAAATCTGGAATGCACTGCAGCTAGCACAGGCAAAAGAAGTCGTTGAAGGAAAAGACGGACAGTTAGACTATATGATTGAACAGAATGGAAGAAACCTTTCCGGTGGTCAGAAACAAAGACTTACCATTGCACGTGCATTTGTCAAAGACCCAGAAATTATTGTATTAGATGATTCCGCAAGTGCATTAGATTTCGCAACAGATGCGAAACTAAGAGCTGCTCTACAAACAATTCATAAGACAACTGTCATTGTTTCTCAACGAACATCTTCCATTAAGCATGCAGATCTGATTCTTGTATTAGATGATGGAAAACTTGCTGGAAAAGGAACACATGAAGAGCTCATGAACAATTGTCACGTATATCAGGAAATCTATTATTCACAATTTCCTGAAGAAAAACCAGCAGATTTTAAGATGGAGGTACTTGCATGAAAACAGTCGTAAAAGTTCTTCATCAGATTCAAAAGCAGAAATGGTTTGTTGCACTTTCTATCCTGCTTGCGGCAATTACCGTTGTATTAACACTCTATGCACCAATTCTATTTGGTGATGCGATTGACTTCCTCATCGCAAAAGGAAATGTTGATTTTTCCTCTTTAACAGAAATTCTATCAAAACTATTCTTCATCATTGTGCTCACTGGTCTACTAACATGGATCATGAATGTTATCAATAACCATGTAACATTCCATGTAGTAAAAGACATTCGTTCTTCTGCCATTGAAAGGATCCAGGTATTGCCGCTCAAATATCTTGATGCACATTCTACAGGTGATATCGTATCTAGAATCATTGCGGATGCTGAACAGTTATCTGATGGATTACTGCTTGGCTTCACACAATTATTTACTGGTATCATTACAATCTTTGTAACACTGTACTTCATGTTTTCTAAATCTGTATGGATTACACTTCTTGTACTGGTGTGTACACCTGTCAGTTTCTTTGTCGCTAAGTTTATCGCAACACATTCCTATACAATGTTTAAGAAACAATCCGAAACACGAGGAAAAGAAACAGCACTCATTGAAGAAATGGTTGGAAATGCAAAGATTGTCAAAGCCTTTGGCTATGAAAACAATGCATCTGATGCATTCCGTACAATCAATACAGATCTAGGAGAATATTCACAAAAAGCAACATTCTATTCTTCCTTAACAAACCCATGTACCCGTGCAGTCAACAATGTCATTTATGCACTCGTTGCCTTAATTGGTGCATACCTCATTCTGCATGATCAGTTAACGGTTGGTGGATTAAGTATTCTATTGTCTTATGCAAATCAGTACATGAAACCATTCAATGATATTTCTTCTGTTGTTACAGAATTACAGAATGCGATGGCATGTGCCGAAAGAATCTTCAGCTTTATGGAAACAGATACAGAAGTAGAAGAAACAAGCAAAACATTGCAGGAATGCAAAGGATCTGTATCCATTCAAGACGTATCATTCCGTTACGATGAAGCAAAACCACTCATTGAAGACTTCAATCTAGAAGTGAAACCAGGTATGCGCATTGCACTAGTTGGACCAACAGGATGTGGTAAAACAACATTTATTAACTTATTAATGCGCTTCTATGATGTACGAACTGGTGCAATCTGTATCGATGGAGAAGACATCAAAGATTTAACAAGACATTCTGTACGTTCTTGTTATGGCATGGTACTTCAGGAAACATGGCTCAAAGAAGGAACCGTTAGAGATAACCTCATCTTTGGTAAAGAAAATGCAAGTGAAGAAGAAATCATTCACGCATGTAAAGAAGCCCACAGCTGGGAATTCATTAAAAAGCTGCCAAAACAACTGGATACATATATTACAGAAGATAGCCTCTCTGCTGGTCAAAAACAGCTGTTATGTATTACAAGAGTCATGCTTGCCTTGCCAACAATGCTGATCTTAGATGAAGCAACAAGTGCAATTGATACAAGAACAGAACTACAGATTCAAAATGCATTCGATACGCTCATGAAAGGTAGAACAAGCTTTATCGTTGCGCATCGTTTATCAACAATTCGTAATGCAGATGTCATTCTTGTTATGAAAGATGGAAAGATTATTGAATCAGGCAATCATGAATCCTTAATGGAAAAGAAAGGATTCTATGAAAAGCTATACAGTTCTCAATTTGTAATTCCTGAAAAAATATAGTCGAAGAAAATTTTCTTCGACTTTTTTGTTCTTATCGTAAGATATATACATAAATTCAATAAAAAAAGACCATTACCAATAAAAGTCCTGCACTGATATACGTCAACACATCAGATGAAGGAGGCAAAATTGAATATTAATAGTAATGACCTCGAGGACATATTAGCATATACCCTTGCCAACATAAAGGAAAAAATTCCAGGAAATCTGTTGTTTCAGGATACGAGGGTGCAATTGACGATTATCTTCAAAAGAACGTCACGAATTCTGAAGTTATATTTGAAAAACTTCAAGAAATTGGTTATCCTGGAAGCAGAAACTCTATCAAACGATATATTGCTACACATAAAGATCTGGTTCCAGCACCAAGAAAGATTGTAAGTCCACAAGGAAACAGAGGCAGAAGATATCATATAGGTCCTGGTGAGAATTACCAGATGGGCTGGGGATTTGTTAAAGTAAATACTCCTGAAAGTGTATTGCAGCAAATGCATTAGAAAAACACAATTAACTTCTCTTATATTTTTATAAATTTTTAACGGTATTTCCAGCAATTGTATAAAGATAATTCTTAACTTTTCCATATTCTTTATATCTATATAAATTGGAAAAGAAACGTGTAAATGCTTCTTGTGTTAAATCCTCTGCCTCATAGGGATCATAGATATGTAGCAAACAATATTGATATATGCTTGAGTAATATTTTTTGACCAGTTTTTCACACGCATCTTCATCTCCTGCTCTTGCTAGATGTACTAACAAAGAATCAGTTTTGTATTCCATTCGCAAATTTGCCTCCCTCTGTTTTCTAAATAATATAACAATCCTACTATAAAAAAGTTAGGATTTTCTTTTGTTTTTATTTATATTTTCTAAATATTCTTCCAAACATAAATTTTCTTCTTTCATTATTTTAGCGACAGTCGTTCCAACATAACGGTAATGCCATGGTTCATTACTAATTTCTGTTATATCCGTTTTATCTTCCGGGTAACGTTTTACAAACCCATATTTATATGCATTTTCGTCTAACCATTGATATACTTTTTCAGAAGAACATTTGTCGTTATCCGCATTAATATCAACACTCAGTCCTAATTGGTGTTCGCTTGTATCGGGAATTGCAACATATTTCTCGGCTCTTTTTTTTGCTTCTTTCGCAGAATATCCTTGTTTTTCATATTCATTGATTTTCTCGTCCATAATTTTTTGTTGTTCTTCTGTTGTTCGATATCCTTCTCTAACAAACAGTGCAAGCCCCTCAGCTCTTGCATCATTAAACATTTGTTGTAATTCTGGATAAATCCGTGAATCTACTTTTTTACCATTCGATAATTCTGTCAATTCTACTTGATAATTATCTGGAATATAATGATTTCGATCGACCAAAATAAGATTCCATTCACCCGAAGTGTCTGCAAAGGACTTTTCTGACTGCAAAATGTTCGGTAATGTTAATTCTCCAACCTGCACATCGATTTTTATTGTTCTCCACATTACAACGGTAATTATGATAGTCATTAAAAGAATGAATACTCGTAAAATATTCTTTCTTCTGCGATTGCTGTGTCTTCTTTTGTTCATTTTTTCTCCCACACTTTCATTATCAAAATATTTCTACTTTTAATATAATTAACAGCCAAAACGACAAAAAAGTTAGTATCTAAACTTATTCATCAATACATAATCACATATCTTCGCTACATCTTCATCATGCGTAACAATAATAATTGTTTTTCCAAGAGACTTTAATTCTTGAAACAAGTTCATAATCAATTTCCCACTCTTTTCATCTAAAGCACCCGTTGGTTCATCTGCTAATATTACAGAAGTATTACTGATAAGTGCTCTAGCAATTGCTATTCTTTGTTTTTCACCACCTGAAAGATTTTGTATCTTTTGATTCTTTACATAAGGTATTTCAAGAATTTCCAATAAAGTTTCTGCTTTTTTTATTGTCTTTTGATTGACATTTCTATATTTATGAGTAGAGTCGAAAACACCTTATTCCTACTATTTTTATATCATAAAATACACCACTGATTTATTTACATTTCATTAAGATTCATTTAACTAATTTCAAAAAAAAGCCATCACATAAATGCATCACGTAATGACTAATATATCTTAAATTAATGCTGTCTTCCTTTTTTTCTACCTTTGAAGTTTGTACGATTTCCCTTAGGTGTCTTCACTTCTTTCAGGTTTTCTTTCTGTTCACTCTTTAAAGAAGTAAATCCAAACTTGCCAAGTTTCTTGCCTAACGCAAAGTATTCTCCATGACTATAGGCAACTAAATCCGCTTTATGCAGATCCAGTCTCCCATTTTCATCTAGTAAAGCTTCATCAATATCTGTACTGACAACTTCTGCGATAAACATGTCATGACTGCCAAGTTCTAGAATTTGTTTCACTTTACATTCAAGGCATACAGGACTCTCTTTAATACAAGGTGCTTTAACAAGCTTTGCATCTTCTTCTGTAATATGCAGCTGACCAGGAAGATCAAACTTATCTACTTTTGCCCCACTATAGATACCACAATAGTCTGTCGCTCTAACCATGGCACGATTTGTTAAACACATGACAAATTCACCACTCTTTTCAATAATGTCATGAGAATAACGATTCTTACGAATGGATACAGATACCATAACAGGATCGGAACAGATTGTTCCAGCCCAGGCAGCTGTCATCGCATTTGCTTTTCCATTTTCATCTCTACATGTAATCAATACTGCAGGTACTGGATTTAACATGTTACTTGGTTTCCAATATTGTCTACTCATATATGTATTTCCTTTTTTTCTCACCTATTTTAGCATATCCGCCCTTATTTCCATATTATGGAAAATTGTTTCGTTCATTCCGTTCTATAATAATTAAGAATCGAGGGGAATATATGAATAAAATGGATTTGATCAAAGAAACGCTCTCCACTGCCTGGCCTGCAGTACTCGAAAGCTTTTTTATTTCTTTGGCCGGTATGATTGATACGATGATGGTAGCGACGCTTGGTACGTATGCTGTCAGTGCAGTTGGCTTAACAATACAGCCAAAATTTATCACACTCTGTTTCTTTTTTTCTATCAACGTTGCAGTCAGTGCACTCGTCGCTAGAAGAAGAGGACAAAACAATCAAAGAAATGCAAATGAAGTACTTGTGACTGCCTTTGCGATATCTTTAATTCTCTGTGTGATCTTAACAACACTTTCACTCATCTTCGCAAGTGATGTCATTCGCTTTGCAGGATCTGCTGCTGATACGCATGATGCGGCAGTAACGTATTTCTGTGTGATCCAAGGTGGCATGATCTTCAATGTCATTTCTATGGTCATTAATGCTGCACAAAGAGGAAGCGGCAATACAAAGATTGCGATGACCACAAACATTGCTTCTTCTATCGTAAATATTATATTCAACT
>Ga0129311_1001618_pt1 | contig 15484 bp, 12 predicted proteins | sample Go1ome_FD_94435 | JGI IMG/M metagenome (GOLD analysis project Ga0129311, IMG submission 94435) | Western lowland gorrila individual fecal microbial communities from Wisconsin, USA - Go1022B metagenome | ecosystem: Host-associated > Mammals > Digestive system > Large intestine > Fecal | place... | reverse complement strand
GGCGAGGTGATTCCGGATTCATTGGTTGCCAAGATCAACAATTCCCTGAAGTTCAACCAGGGTTTCATGACCACCGAGCTTTGCGCCGCTTCAATTCTGGATATGAAATGGCATGAACTTGGTCCTGATACCGACTGGAACAGCTTGGATATCACTGCTTTCGAGAATGAGGTGTGCAAGGATATGGGCCTCATCGGCGAGATTATCCCACGTTACCGCAGCACGTATTTCAATCATACTTTCGGCGGCGGTTACAGTGCCGGCTATTACGGCTACCTCTGGGCTGAGGTCCTGGACAAGGATGCCTTCGAGTTCTGGCAGAGCAATGGTCTCTGGAATCCTGAGATGGCTCACAAGTTCCGTTCTCTCTTCCTGGAGAAGGGCGGCAGTGAAGAGCCGATGATCCTCTACCACGAGTTCCGCGGTGCCGACCCCGACCCGGATGCCCTCATCCGCGCCCGCGGCCTGGAGTAGGGTGACTTTTCGCCCGGCAAGCGTCTCCTTACGTCTTGAAGCAGTCGGGACGCGGCCACGGGTGATTCTGTAACTCGTTGATAATCAGATATCGTTTAAGATAGAGCGTGGAAACGTAGCCAAAAAAAGGCCGCGTTTCCACGCTCTGATTTATAAAGTATTGTATATAAGCACGTTACGATACGGCACCGTGGCCGCGTCCCGCCGAGTTGCAAAAATCTTCTACATTATTCAAATAACGCATCCATCGTTACCTGGTTTGTGACGTTACCAGAATATAAGTTTCTGTGTATTCCATAAGGAGAAATCATTACCAGGTGAATTGCCTTCCTAGTCCCGGATTCGGAACGGAAAGCCTCAATGCGATTACGCAGTTTTTCATTTTCAGCTTTGGTTATTGAATATTCTGCTGAAGCGTACTTCATTTCACACACGTCCACTACTCTGTCCTCCCTGTCTATCAGCATATCTATTTGTGCAGCAGGTTTGGTGACATGACTTCGCCAGGCGTATGTTCTGGTCAATATTCCGGAGATGCCGAGACTTTTCTTTATTTGCTCCAGATGTGAAAAGCAAATTCTTTCAAAAGAAAAACCGCACCAAGAGTTATGGGCAGGAGTATTGGTTATTTTAGACCAATAGTGCTTCTCATAGAAATCATTGTTCTTCACAAAGTTGAGGTAGAAAAGACAGTAGTAATCGACCAACTTGTATATTTTATCTTTAGCCTTTCTTCCATTCGATATTCCTTCAATAAAACCGCACTTGTCCAGATTATCAATCATCTGTGAGAGACCTCCTCCTGAAGATGCTCCCAGTTTTTGTGCGATTTCATTTCTGGTAAGTCCTGCCTTGTTCTTATATAATTGCTCTATCGTACGGATATAATCCTTCGAATTGTCAAATAATGCGTTGAAAAGATTTTCGAATTCATTGGCCAGAATTGCGTCCTTTGAAAAGAACAGCCTGTCTATGTTCTGTGTCAGGCTTTCTTCCTTATGAAGTAATGACAGGTAATAGGGAACTCCGCCAAATACCATATAGGCTTGCAACTGCTCATATCTGTCCCATACGATTCCTCGGCTTGCATAGAACTGTTCCGATTCCTTCAGATCAAATGGCGATAGGAAAATCTTGCCGGATAGTCTGTTATGCAGGCCTCCTCTACTGTTTATTATTTTGTTTACAATCCATGATGTAGCAGAGCCGCATACTATCAGCATCAGGTTTCGGCAGTTTGAGCCCCAGCTGTTCCAAAACCATTCGAATGCTGTCAGAAATCCGGAATATGGGGTGTCCATCCACGGAAGTTCATCTATGAACACGACTTGGCGTTTTTTCTTTTTTCCGGTTTCAAGATATTCTATCAGTTGCCTGAAGGCTTCCATCCAATTTGACGGAGCTGGAAATACTTTGCCGGAATGATGGTTCAATGCTAGATTGAAGTTCGCAAGCTGGATATGGGTCAACTGTTTTCGTTCGTATTCTGCAGGCGATACGCCCGTGACTTTGAATGCGAAGTCGTTTTTGAAGAATTCGTTGACAAGAAATGTCTTGCCTATGCGACGTCGGCCATATACGGCAATGAATACAGCATTGTCTTGATTGTAGTAGCGTTCAAGCTCAGCTACCTCTTGTTTTCTTCCGATGAGTGGCATAACCTGTTAAATGTTTCGCCAAAACTAAGTAAAAAATTGCGATTTGGCAAAACATTAAGCAAATGTTTCGCCAAATGTCGATAAAATCATGAAGTTTGGCGAAACATTTGGTTGATTTTAACTGAAAAGTTATTACAGTTAAATAAGTTTGAACGATTTATTATAGAATTTGGAAAAGTCGGGAAGGGGCAGTATATTTGAGTAATATAATATTCCGTGCTTATGAAAAGTCAAAGAATCATCGCAGAAGGTCTTGCGTGTCTGGTTACAGTCTTCTGCATCACATCGTGTTCATCAGGCAATATCTTGAAAAAATTTGGCAGTCTTGAAATGCAAGAGTATCTGTGTGAAAAGTTTGATGCCAATGAGGACCATAAATTGTCTGCCCAAGAGGTTGCCTTAATAACTGAAGTTACCTTATGGAGTGACACTAAGTCGTTAAAGGGTATTAAATATCTGAAGAACTTAGAAGATTTAAGATGTATCGGCAGTCCATTTGCTACAATTGATTTGTCAAAAAATGAATGTTTAAGGGAATTTACTTGTAAATCTAATGAGAACCTTAAAGTCATAAAAATGCCTCAATCGATTCAGTCTATACACCTTTATAATAATGCTATTACTGAACTAAAATTAGGTAAGACACCATTCTTGACATCATTATATTGTGGTAACGGTAATTTGCAGAAAATCGAGACGGGATTTTGTCCATATTTGACTATAATTAACATAGACAACAATTACATTAGTGAAATTGATTTGAGCAAATATCCTAATTTGGTAGAAATCTTTTGTGATAATAATCATTTGACACGCTTAGATGTAAGTGATAATCCATATATTGAAACGATACGTTGTAAAGGAAATAAAAATATTGAAATAATTTGCAGAAAGGAACAAATAATAGAAGGAGTTACCTATAATCCGGATTATAAATATTGTATTGACAAAGGTGTGAAAATTACTTATATTGATTAATATGAAACACTTAGCAACACTATTATTGATATTCTCTATATGTTCATGTAGCGGACTTTCAGAGAGTAGCGCATTAAAAATGGTAGAAGCAAACCACTACCAAGCTTTATATCGACCTGTTCGTATAGGAGAGTATTATGCATTAGCTGATTCGTCCTTTGTTTGTATTGGATTCGGACATCTTAAGCGTGTCTCAGATGACTATACATATGAAAGCGTACACAAGATTGACTGGGACAGTTTTACCCCTGAACTTAAATTTGTTGATGGGAATGGTGCTGTCGTTTTCCTTGATGCAAACAGTTTATCTTTGAAATTAAATGGTTTTCCTGCTCGTTGTTATGGTTGTATAAGATGCCTTGAGAAATATGCTGAAAAAGGATTATTGACATTTAAAATACTTAAGGAAGGCTCGAATCATTTAGTAAATGTCGAGTTGACTAAAAAAGGTGAAAAATATTTGATGAATAACCCCGATGGCTTAACAATCATGGGAGATGGAGGCCATGCAGATGTCAAGTTGGTTGAAAAGAAGTTCTGTAAGGTCGAGGAAGTTTTTCAAAATGAAAATAGAGCCGAATTTTTCGTAAGTTACTATATGGATTATACCCCTTGGGCTGAGGCTATGGGATACAATACTGATAAGAAGCACCTCCTGACGATGATGGTTACTTTTACAAATTATGATGGCGAGTGGGGGATTGATGAAATAAAAAGTACAAAGAGGAACGGCTAATATTAAAGTTTGGAATAATTTGAAGAGCTGCATTCCTGCAGCTCTTTGTCGTCTCCGGTAGTTCCGGAATTACAGTGGTGCTTCATGTACTGCCGGCCAGCCTCACCACTCTCAAACATGTTTTAAGATGTTTGCTAATTGCAGGTACTCCCACATCAAAAAGCTGCGCCATCGCTTTTTGCATTGACCAAAAGTCTCATCTTTATACATCACATCACTTGAATCCCATCTTTCTTTCTCGTTCATCTCATTAAAGATTCAACAACATATGCGGCAACCTCGCATCTGTCATCTCCTTAGGCACACCACAATTCTTTGCCAGTTCAGGCCATTTACATGCTGTCTCACGAACCTTATCAATAATCTCAACCGCATTCTTGATATTGTTTGCGGCTGCACAAGCAAGAAGATCCTCCCTTGTAAGGTCATCAAATTTGCCATTTATCGACATTTGATGTGTATCTGTCCATGAACCTTTCGGGTTGTAGGCGAAGCCGATATCATAGGCTGGAGACAAAGTCCATTTGCCGGTCTTATCCATAAGGAAAGGTGATCATCCTGATTTCTTATCACTACATTGAAGACCATCCGCAGAAACATTTCTTCAGCTTGCGAATATGGGTCTCCTCGCATTTTTTTGAATATGAAATGCGGGAATCGAGTTTTAAACGCCGCGTCCCGCCGGGATTTGTTTTTTTGCAAATAGTTTGTAGATTTGTAAATGTATGAGTACAAAGGATATAATACGCGGAATGAGAGAGATTGCATCTCATGTGTTGCCGAAGGGGGCGGAAGTCATTCTTTTCGGCTCGCGAGCTCGTGGAGATGCCAGAGTAGATTCCGATTGGGATATCCTTATACTGATTGATGGAGGAAGAGCTACTTGTGAAGACTTTGAGAAATTTGCCTATCCTTTCGTGGATTACGGTTGGTCAGTTGGAGAGCAGATTAATCCGTTGATTTATTCTTTTGAGGATTGGAGCAAGAGAAGTATTACTCCGTTTTACAAAAATGTTCAATTGGAAGGAGTTAGCCTATGCCGTTAACCGACGAAGAAAGAAAAGCAATTGTCGTATATCGACTCGAAAAGGCTGAGGGCGTTTTCGTTGAGGCTGAAGATTGTGCATCGATGGGACATTGGACACTTGCAGCTAATCGTCTATATTATGCTGCTTATTATGCTTCTTCGGCCCTTTTGGTTAGTGCCGGATTGATGGCGAAAACACATGAAGGTACAATTGGAATGATTGGCCAGCATTATGTACGAACCGGTGTCTTGACTAAAGAAGATGGTGCTCTGTTAGCTCGATTACAAAATATGCGTCATACTGGCGATTATGATGATTTCTTAGATTGGACTCAGGAGGATGTGGAGCCTTGTTTCCCAAAGGTAGACGCCTATATCGAAAAAATTAAGTCCATTATCTATACCCCTGGTCGGGACGCGGCCACGGGTGATTCTGTAACTCGTTGATAATCAGATATCGTTTAAGATAGAGCGTGGAAACGCGGCCTTTTTTTGGCTACGTTTCCACGCCTTGCTTTTATAAAATAGTGTATATCAGCCTATTACGACACAGCGCCGTGGCCGCGTCCCGCCGCGTTGCGTCAGATTTGGCGGAACATTAAGCAAATGTTTCGCCAAATGTCGATAAAATCATGAAGTTTGGCGAAACATTTGACTGATTTTTGAATAAAAAGGAAAACCAGGATATTGAATATAGGATTATTTTACATAATTTTGTAGTATCCATGGGTTTACATGGATATACATATAAAGACGTTACTTGACGTTGTCTTCTTAGCTCAAACTTCGCAAACTTGAATCATAGAGAAGATACGGCAACGGGGCGTCCACATTCTGTGAATATAAAAGAGGTGCGCAATTGTGTGTCATCGTTTGTTTATATCCGCTAGACGTGGGCTACTGCGTTGCTTATCCTCTATGGTGGGCAGCGAAGGCCTGAGCTAGGGATAAGCAAAGGTACAGACTCCCACGTCTTTTTTTTATATTCATCCGCCAGGGAGCAGCGGACAAAAGTGAATGATATGTTTTATGGCATTAAGAAACACGGAGCCCTTTTGCTATGTGTTTCACTCTTGATCTCGTGTGGTCCGGCAACCTATATGGCGAGTTCTTCCCCTGAAGAAAGCGGACTTAACCTGATGAAAATCACCGATGAATCTTCTGCCCTCATCGCGGGGAATCTATCCTTTGATAGAACGTCGCAAGGTCAGTTTAACGAAGGTATCTGTACTACCGAGAGATACGGATGGGGTACCGACCGGCTTCTGGATATTTCTCCAGATGGCTCTGAACTTGCCTATCAGAGCATTCTTGACGGGCAGTGGAACATTCTTGTCCGCAAAGCAGGCCCTCAAGGATCGGCGACGCAGCGAACTTTCAGAAATGTGGGCGACTTTTCTTGGGGCAAGGATGGCAATCTGTATTTCGGTGATGCGGTAGATGGACGACGTGTTCAGATAAGCGCGACAAATGCTCATGTGGGCAGCATCATGAGGCAGCTTACCAGTAACAATTATGATTGTAATCCGATTCTTTCAAATGATGGCAAGAAGGTGTTCTTTACGAGAATCGATCGTTCCGGGGCATATATCTGGTCTTATAATCTTGAAACGGGAGCATTGACTTCATGCTGCAAAGGATATAACCCTTGTCCTGTAGGTGAAGGTTCCGATGAATTTGTCTGTGTCCGTAACTCTACTTTTGGAGCAAGCGAATTGTGGAGGGTAAATTATGAGAAAGGCGTGGAAACTCTTATCCTTACGGATAAAAACAGGGGATTCACCAGTCCTCGTGTTTCGCCCGACGGGGAATGGATTCTCTGTCAGGGTAATGGTAAGTCTTCGATTACCAAGAGAGACAACCTTGATTTGTTCGTGGTGAAAATGGATGGAACGGGATTTATACAGTTGACTTATCATCCTGCCGATGATTGCAGTGCTGTGTGGTCTCCGGACGGAAGGTATATCTATTTTCTGTCGACAAGGGCGAACGAGCGTAACGCCTATAATGTTTGGAGAATGCGTTTTGACCTTTAAGATTCAATGCCATGAAGACGTTTATTAAAATAGTATTGCTGTCTTTTCTGTTTTTCATAAGTTTTTCCGGCCTGTCTCATGCTCAATCAGGAAAGGGTGCCTATGGGAATACAATCAGTCGTCGTCGGTCAGGTTCACAACAGGCCGATTATATGACTCGCGGGCTTAGATTCAATGCAGATGTGTGTGCTGGTTCAAATCTTGATACCGGTGATGTGAATGTAACGGCAGGAGCCGGATATCAATTCAGCCCTTATGTGTATCTAGGTGGCGTGTTCGGTACTGGAAATCATGGGTATGGCGCTAAAGTAATTGTCGCAGCTGACAGCCGAGTGTATTTTATGAAAAGTCGTCTCACTCCAATGCTATCTGCGCAATTTGGATATTTGCGGTGTGAACATTCCGGTTATGGTGATTATGATTTTGTATATGCTTCTTGTGGTATTGGAGGCCGCATTTATCTGACGAAAAAGCTTGGATTTACTGCAAGATTCATGGTTTCAACCTCAATCGATTATTTGCCCTTTTTAGGATTGTGTGCGGGAATCGAGTTTTAAACGCCCTGGTCGGGACGCGGCCACGGGTGATTTTGTAACTCGTTGATAATCAGATATTGTTTAAGATAGAGCGTGGAAACGCGGCCTTTTTTTGGCTACGTTTCCACGCTCTGGTTTCATAAAATGTTATATATCAGCACTTTGCGACACAGAGCCGTGGCCGCGTCCCGCCGGGGTACGGCAGATTGGGCGGAACATTAAGCAAACGTTCCGCTGGTGAGTGTCTTAGCCGATGTAGCTGGTGATTAGCTTCATGCCGGATGACGGGGTGAAGGTGACACCTTTGGAGGTGGCGGGGATCAGGACGGTCTCGCCCTGGTGGAGGGTGAGGGTATGATCCTGCTCTTCGTGATCGGTCAGGGTGCCGCGGCCTTCGATGCACATCACTACCAGGAATGAATCGAGGTCGGAAAGATCCTTCGTGAAAGGCTTGTCGAGATCGTACTGGCTGGTAGTGAAGTATTTGCACTCTACCAGGACGTTCTCGTCATCTTTCTTTTCCGTGTAATTCGTCTTGTACTCCGGATAGACATTGTAGTCGATGGCATCCTTGGCGAGCTCGGTGTGAAGCTCACGTGGCTTGCCGTCGAGACCCAGACGACCGTAGTCATAGATGCGGTAGGTGATGTCGGATGTCTGCTGGATCTCTGCAATGAAGCAACCTGTGCCGATGGCGTGGATGCGTCCTGCAGGGAGGAAGAATACATCACCGGCCTTTACTTTGAAATCGGTGAGGACATCCGTGATAGTGTTGTTCTCTACTCTCTCTACATACTCTTCCGGAGTGATTTTCTCCGAGAGGCCTGAAAGCAGGTGGGCGCCTTCATCTGCGCCTACCACGTACCACATCTCAGTCTTTCCCTTGGAATTGTGGCGTTTGGCAGCCAGTTCATCGTCAGGGTGTACCTGAATGGAAAGGTCGCTTTTCGCGTCAATGAATTTTATGAGGAGAGGGAACTCATTGCCCGTATTGGCATATACTTTCTCTCCTACTAGCTTGCCTTTGAATTGTTCCACCAGTTCGGTGATGGTCTTGCCCTCGAATTCTCCGTTGGCAATGACGGATTCATGGCCCTTTACGCCTGAGAGTTCCCAGCTTTCGCCGATATTATGCTGATCTGTAACGACTTCCTTATATGGGGCGATTTTCTCGCCGCCCCATACCACGGTCTTCAGTATTGGTCTGAATTTTAATGGATACATTGTTTGGGTTATATTTTTTATTATTTATCGAGCTGGCTCAATGCGAATGTGTAGGCGCCGAGCGAGATGGCCTTGCTGGCACCGATCTTTGAACGCATTACGCCGATACGCTTCTGCGGGTCGTAGGTTGCAGTCTTCTCCGTTCCGTATACCTTGATCTGGCGCGCATCACCCTTCGCGAAAGCAGCGAACTCTTCAGGGTCATCCAGGTTGTAAACCTTAGGCTGGACCTTTCCGATAGTATCTCCCGACATTGTCTTGACAGTCGAACGCATTGAATTCAGGATGCCCGGCATGATGTACTCGTGGTTGTTCATGAGGCCGCCGCCGATGCAGATGATACCGTCGAAGAGGGAAGCAGCGATAGCCATGCCGTCGCCGGCAGCCTCGCCGAGATCATTGAACGCCTTGACGGCAGCCTCCCTGTTGCCCTCGCGCTCTCCGTGGCAGATTTCCGCGATTTCCTTCGGGGTGAGACCATGACTCAGGTTGCCGCTTGCCTCACCGTAGACTCTGGTCACGGCGCGGATTGATGCGCTGTCCTCCAGAATGTAGCCCGGCATCTTGAAATTAGGCAGGCAGAATGTCTCCACACATGAATTGTCGCCACGGTTAAGCTCGCCGTTCATGACGAAACCGATACCGAGACCTGTACCGAAAGTATATCCGATGAGGTTGTGGAACCTCTTGTCGCTGCCTGCTGCCTCCAGACGCGCATTGACCTCAGGAAGAGCTCCGCCGAGAGCCTCGCCGTAAGCATAGAGATCGCCGTCATTGTTTATATACACAGGAATGCCGAACTTGTCCTCAAGGAACGGTCCGAGAGCCACGCCGTCGCGGAAAGACGGGAAGTTCGGAAGATATCCGCCGATGATACCATGCGGATAATCAGCAGGTCCGGGGAATGCGAAGCTGATTGCCACCGGCTTCTCTTCCAGTTTGTCAATCACTGTGCTGAAGCCCAGGACCATGGTCTGGAGGCACAGGTCGAGGTTCTTCGCATTGGAAGGAAGAGTGATAGGGTCAATGATGTATTCGCCTCCGCGCATTGCGCTGAATACCATATTGGTACCGCCCGCATCGAGCGTAAGGACAATTCGTGAGTCTGTTTTATAGTTTGCCATAATCAATTATGTTTTAATACCATACTGTTTGTTCCGGTCCCATCTTGAACACGAGGTTTCCGCCTCTGAAGATGTCTACGTACTCGATATACGGGAGCTTGTATTCTTCGCCGTTCAAGGTGATGCTCTGGATATATCTGTTCTCTTCGCTAAGTCCCTCTGCGGTAACATTGAACGTGCCGCCCGGAACTTTCACGGAAGCATTTCTGAATGCAGGCTTGCCGAACCAGAAACGTGGATTTGCAGGCTCTGCCTGATAGAAGCCGAGGCTTGAAAGAATGTACCAAGCCGACATCTGGCCTACATCCTCATTGCCCGCAAGACCGTTAGGATCATTGAAATAGAACTCCTTGAAGATGCGCGAAGCGAGGTCGGCGGTCTTCCATGGCTGGTGGGCCATCGTGTAGAAGTAGATGATGTGGTGGCTAGGCTCATTGCCGTGCGCGTACTGGCCGATGAGGCCGGAAATGTCGCTGGACTTGTTGTCGCCCACGATTTCGCTCTTGGCTGCGAACAGACTGTCAAGCCTCTCCGTGAACTTGGCCTCTGAACCATAAAGCTTTACGAGACCGTCGAAGTCCTGCGGCGCGAGCCAGGTGTACTGCCATGCGTTGCCTTCGCAATATACGTCGGCGCGATGCTCCGAGCGGTAAGGATTGAACGGCTCAATGAACTTGCCGTCAGCGTTCTTGCCGCGGATGAACAATGTCTTCCGGTCGAAATAGTTTCTGTATGAATGACTTCTGTCGATGAAGTAATTGTAGTCAGCCTCATTGTTCATGAACTTGGCAGCCTGTGCCATGGCGCCGTCAGCGATGGCGTATTCCATGTCGTAAGCTACGGACTCCTCGAAATTCTTGTCCGCAGGGATGAAACCGTATTTCATACGGATGTCCTGACCTCTGTCCGGACGCATCTCGGAATCTTTCAATGCCTTGTAGGCCAGCTCCCTGTCGAAGCCCTCGAAGCCCTTTACCAGGATGTCGGCCAATGCGATGACGCCAGGATTGCCCACCATGCAGTCAGTCTCATTGCCCCACAGATGCCATACCGGAAGCTTGCCCTGCTGCTGGTAGATGCCTATCATCGTGTTGGCGATATCATTGATCTTCTCCGGATGGATGATTGTCATCAGCGGAATGGCTGCGCGGTAGGTGTCCCACAATGAGAATGTGGTGTAGTTCGTGAAGCCGTGTTCCGTGTGTATCTGGTCGTCAGCGCCTCTGTAATCGCGGTTCACGTCATTGAAAACGGACGGCTGTATCATGGTGTGATACATCGCTGTGTAGAAAACGGTGCGTGCCTCGGCATCGTCGGTATCGATCTTGATCTTGGAAAGTTTCTCGTTCCATGCCTTTTCGGCAGCCTTCACCGTGCCTTCGAAATCCCAGCCCGGCATCTCCGCAGCCAAGTTCGCCTGCGCGCCATCCATGCTTACAGGGGACAATGCCACTTTCACCATAACCTGCTCACCTTCAGTCGTATGGAATGCCATTCTGCTGTATGCGCCCATGTTGCTGAAGCTGTCGAAAGGCTTGCTGAACTGCGCATAGAAGAAGACCTTCTGGTTCTTTGCCCAGCCGGTAGAATATCTGTAGCCTCGGATGGTGACGCTGTCCACGGATTCTGTCAATGTCTCTGTAGCCTTGTCCCAGCATCCGCCGTTCTCTAGGTCGAAAACGATTGCTGCTGAATCACTTGCAGGGAAAGTATAACGGTGCAGGCCGACACGTGAAGTCGCCGTCATCTCGGCATTGATACCGAAACGGGTGAGCGGCACGCTGTAATATCCCGGCTTTGTGACTTCCTTGGTCCTGTCTGCATAAGACCAGAGACCTGTCTTTATGGCTGCTTCGATTTCCTCAGGTGTGGCGCCCTCTGCCGGAGCCTCTCCGCGGGCATAAGCCACCTCTCCGATTACCGGCATTACCGTAACATCGAACAGGTCGCCGATACCGGTACCCTCAAGATGCGTATGCGAGAATCCGATGACGGTGGTGTCGCTGTCGTGATAGCCTGAGCACCAGTCCCATGTCTGCGGGATGCTGGTAGGTCCCAGCTGCACCAGACCGAAAGGAACATTGGCCCCGACGAAAACGTGCCCGTGTCCGCCGCTGCCGATTTTAGGATTCACGAACTGCGTGTAGTCCGTGTCGTCTACTGTCTTCGCGCATCCTGCCGCCAGAACCGCCGGCAACATCAGCGCCAAAAATCTATTGTTCATTTATATCAATGTTTATGTGTTTATTCCAATGTCTGTTCCCGTCGCGGAGTCGTTATTTCGCAGCACGACAGCGGAAAACCAGTTCGCCGCCACGTGTAAGCTCCTCGTGGCTGATTCTGTAGCCTTTCAATATCTTGCGTCCCAGAGTCATGCCGGAAATGCGGTCGTACGAGTCGCGTTTTGCCTCACGCCCGTTTTCATTGCTGCCTGACTTGCTGATAACCAGCTCATTGTGCCCGTTGTACCATTTCGGGTTGAGGGTTATGGTGACCTTCTCGAAAGTAGGTGCGGTCAATGTATATGACGGCTCTCCAGGACAATCCGGATAGAAGCCCATCATCGAGAAGACCGCCCACGCGGACATTGTACCTGTATCGTCATTGCCCGGGATGCCGTCAGGCTTGGTCGTGAAATATTCGCGAAGCAGCTGCGGAATCAATTTTTGCGTGCGCCACTCTTCACCCTTGAAGCGGCTGAAGAGGTATGCGTATGCGATATCCGGCTCATTTGCAGGGTCATACAGCCCTTCGTCGAACACCATCTGCAGCTTTTCCGTGAACACTTTCTGGCCGCCCATCAGCTGTGCGTAGCCTTCCACATCATGCGGCACGAAGAACGTGTAGTTCCATGCGCTGCCCTCGTGGAAGCCGGGAACCGCCTCGAAATTCTCACCCTGACGCGGGTTGAACGGTGTCAGGAAAGAACCGTCCGCATTCAGAGGACGCAGTGTTCCGGACTCCGGACTGTAATAATGCTTATAGTTCAATGACCTCTCCCTGAATGCTTTAGCCTCGTCTTCGTAGCCGAGGTCGGCAGCCAGGAGGGACAATGCGTTGTCGGCCACGTAATATTCCAATGCGTGCGAAACGGAGTTGTCGCCCGAGAAGTCCGCCGCGAAATATCCCAGCGGAATGAATCCGTCCTGAACATACGGGTCAATGTCGGGCCTCATCTTGTTTTCAGGTCCGCGTGTGACCGCCGACTTGATGAAAGCCTGATATGCCGTGTATATGTCAATGTCTTTCAGGCCTTTGAGCCACGTGTCGGTTATCACCGGAATGGCGGGGTCGCCTTCCATGGTGAATGTCTCGCGGCCGTAAAGTTCCCACTTCGGCATCCAGCCCCACTCCTTGTACATCGAAATCATTGACCTGACCATGTCGAGCTGGCGCTCCGGATAGACCAGCGTCATGAGCTGATGCACGTTGCGGTAGGTGTCCCACAGCGAGAATACGGTGTAGCGGTTATGTCCCGGCTCCACCTTGCCGATGCCTGGTTTGCCGGTGTCGTAGCGTGCCGCCTTCGTGTTGCTCAATGTCTTGCCGTCGCCGGTGAATTCCATGACAGGGAACTCCCCGTTCACGTCATTCAGGATATTCGGGTGTATAAGTGCATGATACATAGCTGTATAGAACACTTCTTTCTGGCGCAGGCTGCTGCCTTCCACCTTGATTCTGGACAAGTCGCTGTTCCATCTTGCTACAGCATTGGCCCTGACCTTGTCGAAATTGAAACCGGTCTGCTCGGCGTCGAGGTTCATTCTCGCGTTCTCGCAGCTTACGAAGGAGACGCCGACCTGGACCGTAATCTGCTCGTTCTCATCGACATTGTCATAAGTGAACCAGAAGCCGATGTCGTCGCCGGAAATTTCGCGGGCGTAGCGGGTGTAGAGCTTGTATTTGCCCTGGTCGGGGTCCCAAGCGGCCTCTGCGGTCATCGGACGCTGTTTTTTCCAATATCCGCAGCTTGACGGCGCTTTGTTGACGCGCATCACGAAGTAGATCGGGAATACCGCCTGTGAGTTGTAGCAGAAGGTTCCCAGGAGTTTCGAGCCTTCGATTTCGGTGTCGCTGACCTTGCGGACCGTAGCTCCGGATTCGTTCGTGAGGCCCTCGCCGAGGTTTATCAGGATGTTCGCCTGTCCGGCGCGGAAGGTGTATCTTTCAATGCTAGTGCGTTCGGTAGCAGACACTTCCGTGCGGATTCCGTATCGGGTCAATGTGTTCGTATAATAGCCCGGGGTGGACCGCTCACCGGTGTATTCCGAGCCGTATTTATGGTAGTCTACATCGAGGGGACCGGAGGTGGCCATCGTCAGGAGAGAGCCGAGTTCCGGACATCCGACGCCGCTGAGGTTTACGTGAGAGAATCCCGTAAAGAACTTGTTTTCATAGCAATACGGGGTAGACCACCATCTGCTGTCCTTGTCCCAGACGTTGTCGTCCGAGCCCATGACATTGAACGGCGATACACTCATCATTCCGTTCGGGCATACGGCTCCAGGATTCGTGGTTCCGAAGTTCGTGGTTCCGACGAACGGGTTCACGTAATCGGCAGGCTGCTTGATAGTGTTTTTCTTCGCCGGAGCCGAGTCTGTGGCGGCGGCAGAAAAAACTCCCCATCCCGACATGGCCGCCAGGACGAGGAGTGTATTAGCTAAACGTCTTGCAATCATTGACTTACAAGATATTTGTGCGTTTCGTAAATTCGATGATTTCTGGAATATATCCGAAAGCGAGTCCGGTAACGGTGTCTGCGCATCCGTAGTAGATGGCTACGCGGCCGGTCTCCGGGTCGTGGAGTGATGCGCATGGGAATGTCACATCAGGAACGTCTCCGGTGAGCTCGTAGATTTCACGTGGGGAGATGAGGTATTGTCCGCTGCGTGCGAGCACCTTCCATGGCTGGTCCAGGTCGAGGAGTGCTGAACCGAATGCGTAGACATATCCGTTGCATGAGTGCAGTACGCCGTGGTAGAACAGCAGCCATCCTTCTGAAGTCTCGATAGGAACCGGGCCTGCGCCGATTTTCATGCACTGCCAGGCGCTTACCTCGAACGGTGCCGGTGCCATCACGTGACGGTGGTGTCCCCAATATTCCATATCCGGCGATTCAGAGTAGAAAATGTCTCCGAATGCGGTGTGTCCTGTATCGCTAGGGCGTGAGAGCAATGCGAACTTGCCGTTAATCTTCTTAGGGAAGAGCACGCCGTTCCTGTTATATGGAAGGAATGCGTTTTCCAACTGGTGGAATGTCTTGAAGTCTGTGGTCCATGCTACTCCGATGGTAGGGCCGTGATAGCCGTTGCACCATGTAACGTAGAATTTATCCTCGATTTTGGCCACGCGCGGGTCATATCCGTATACCCATTCTCCGATCTCCGGATCAGCTCCTTCGAACTTGATGGTTTCCGGGTTGATGTCCCACTTGAAGCCGTCCTTGGAGAATCCTGCATGGAGTGTCATCCTGCGGTTCTTGTCGTCGCAGCGGAATACTCCTGCGAATCCGCCTTCGAACGGAACTACGGCAGAGTTGAAAATACTGTTGGAATCCGGCAGCAAGTCTCTAGGAATGACCGGGTTTGCAGAGTAGCGCCAAAGCGGGTCGTTACATCCTGCAGGGCGATCCTGCCAAGGCATATTTGGGAGAGCATTTCCCTGAATCTTTATAGAACTCATAAGTGATGT
>Ga0129311_1001617_pt1 | contig 15488 bp, 10 predicted proteins | sample Go1ome_FD_94435 | JGI IMG/M metagenome (GOLD analysis project Ga0129311, IMG submission 94435) | Western lowland gorrila individual fecal microbial communities from Wisconsin, USA - Go1022B metagenome | ecosystem: Host-associated > Mammals > Digestive system > Large intestine > Fecal | place... | reverse complement strand
TTTACTGTTTTGTTTGGGTTGAATCGTTTGAATAGAATTCATTGATTCGTCCGAAAATAATTTTTAAAAGAATTTTCGGGGTTGTCATCTTTATTCATTTGTTAAAGGGCAAAAAAATAACTGTCGTTTTTGTTGTTGTCTCGTCTTTGTAAGTCGTGTTGCTCTCAATGCGACAGCTTTTATATAATACTTCATTTGCAACTCTTTGTCAATAACTTTTTTAAAACTTTTTAAAAAAGTTTTTTGAAGTTGTTTAAAAAATTGCTGAAGTATTTCCGTCAGATTTCTTTTGCTTGGCCTGACAGAGACATACTATAACCGAGTTCGAGATTAATTGCAACCCTTTTTTTCAAATTTTTTTTAACAAATTTTTCTGTATTTTTTCTGCACTTTTGAAAGCCCTTTATATATTGTGTTTGAGAGTTAAGCACCACTATATGTAGTGCAGAAATTTGATACTTTTTGATTTTTCTGCCCGTATATTTTCTCTTACTCAGATATCTTTTCTTTTTCAAATAAAAAAGCCATGCTAACTTTGCACGGCTTATCTATATACATCTACATCATATCTATATGTACATCTGTATCCATATCTATCTACTTCATATCTACATGCATATCTATCTGCGCATATACATCCATAATTACCTATATACATATATTCATCTATTACTACATCCGATCCAGTAGACTACTTACATTGGCAAGAAGCCTGCTAATTACATTTGCCTGCTGGAGTTTGGTCAGGAAGGCACTTTGCGAAATCATTGAGTCGAACTGACTTCCGTATACAAGTTCAGCAATGCTTAAGAAGAGCATGGCAAAGGCAAGGCCCACCAGAGCACCAAAGAGGAGGCCGCCCACACGATTAATGAAGCCAACCATGGGCATACTTCTTGCAAGGCCGGAGAAAGCAAGGCTGGCCAGGAGAAAAATAAGCCTCAGACATATAAAGGTTAGTATAGTGGCGATTACATACATAGCCTGAATAGCAATAAAGCGAGACACGTAATGATAGAAGTCCGTCACTCCCAGGGAGGCATAAACTTCATTGTTATTATTATCAATTAATTCCTGACGCATGGACTGAGGGATATTCATACTCTGAATGGTCTCCACCTCTGTCGTGGAATCCAGGCCCTGTTCCAGGAACTGCTGTGTCAGTTGTTCGGTAAGACTGTTCAGATCCGTAGTTACGCCCTGAGCAGAAAGAGAGTCAGCTACACTCTGTTCCAGTGAGCTGACCATCTTGGTATATATTTTATTTTCTATTCTATCATCCAGATCCGTCTGTGAAACCAGCACGCTGCCCACATAAGGAGACAGGAAATAGGTTCCCAGAAGAGATACCACCAGGGCAATGAGGCCTAACAGGCTTTTAAAGAATCCTCTTTTCAAACCAATCAGGGCAAAAATCGAAATCAGTACAATTACGCCAATCAATAATACAAGCATTTAATTTTCCTCTGTTACCAGACGAATCTTCTCCGTCCTGTCATCGAATGTAACAATATATTCATTTCTACCTGCAGATGGAATGACAGACTTCACCATATCTGCAAAGGCATAAGAAAACTTCTTCTGACCTGATGCAGATACCATAAGACACTGGTTACCGCCTGTAACAATAATTTCCTGTGAATTTGTATATACCTTTTCATAGTCAAAGCTGAAGTTATAGTCGAACATCTTCTTACCCGACAGATCATAGGCAGAGATTACATATTCGTTTTCTGCACTTGCACTTTCTGCCTTGGCAATAAAGCCAACGTAAGAATCACAATAGAAGATGCTATTTACCTCTGTATTAAAGGCAATCTTAGCACGCTCTACTGGCTTTTCTTTCATTGTATATAAAATAATTTCAGAATCTGAGAACGCTGCCACCACATCATTTGTCAGAAACTGCAGCTTAGGGAACATCTCTTCATCAAAGGTCTGGCCACCCACCATACGGTCAGCATTTTCATTCTGACCTACCTCACCGAAGTTGTAGGCTGTAAGGTTATTCTTAATATTTACACCATCCAGGCGGAAATATGACGTAAAGAGTTTCTCACCATTGTCAGATACAGACATATCCAGAGGGTATCCACTCTTATTAATAGAAGTCTGAATTTCGTAGATCTTCTCTCCTGTGCTGGAGTACATGTTGATATAGTTCGTCTCACTGCTTTCCAGAATAGCTGTGAAGGCACCGGTCTCTGACACGTCAATGTCACAGATTTCATAAGGCATCTTTACTTCACTAACTTCCCCTTCCAGGTTAAAGACAGCAACAACATTACCGCCCTTATCTGCAACAACGGCGTAATTTCCACGAGTCTCGGCAATTGGTACCTTAAAATCCACACCAGCTGTCCAAACAACATTACCATTTTCATCAATATAAGAAACACCATCCGGGGTGTACTTCAGCAGATTCTTGCCAAACTCCAGGTACTGAGCATTGGCCTCATACTTAATCTCAGTTTTGGAAATGACCTTAATCCCATTAAAAGAACGAAGGTGCATATAAACAGAGACGGCAACACCGGCGCCAATTAAAAGCACTAAAATTACAATAATTACTGTGGTCTTCAGATGGCCGCGCTGAGATCTGGCAATATTCTCCTCCGCCACATCCTCTGATCCCCCTGCAAAGGTAACATTCTTATGCAGGCGTCTCATTTCAGCCATATCCTTCTTTTCTCTGTTTCTACTCACGCTGAGTCTCCTATACTTTTCTTTTGGTTTCCGACAAGTTCATTTGCAAAGCCGGGACGAATCATCCTTTCTAATCGTCTTGCAAATGGACTGCGCATGTTATACTAGTTTGCCTCGTCAGAAGATGTGCCTTCGCTAGAAGACGCCTCTTCCCCAGAGCCTGTAACCACATTTGGAGTCACATCGATGCCAGCAGCACTTGCTGAGGCAAGAGAAGTCTCGTCCACCTGATTGGCCGATTCCAGAATCGTGATGGCTTCCGACACCACGCTGGCTCTTCCTGACTGCATGATCTGGATCAGCTGCTTTACAGCCATGGTATTGCAGTGCTGGCCCAGGTAAGTCTCATACTTGGATGAGATTTCACGGGAAAGGTTCTGCAACTGCTGATCTGTGGCAGAAAGATCTGTCTTAAGCTTTTCCGCCTCTGCCTTTTTCTCAGCAAGAGAAGCTCTACGTTTTGACTGAATATCTTCTGTGATTTCTAATTTGGTCTTTTCATCGAATTCCTTCAGGGCAGCTGTCTGCTCAGAAGTAATCTGTTCCTCGCTGGCCTTCAGATTCTGCAATTCATCATCGAACTCGCCCAGGTCGTAGTGGCTTTCGTCCTTATCCTTACGGATACCTTTTTCAATACGGCGAATTTCTTTTTCATTCTTGCGGATCACGGTACGAAGAGTTCTGCCTTCCTTGACTGCATCCAGATGACGCATCTTAACTCGGATATAAATAATGAAATAAATAAGAAGGAAAAGGATCAGCAGCACAGCAGGAATGGCAATCATTCCAATATGTACGTACTTTGCCCCAATCTTATCATTCATCTCCATAAGAAGCTTGGCAGCAAACCCAGCTCCCACAGGAATTACTGCCACGAATAAAATAAAGTAGAGAATTGTTTTCACAATTTCACCGCCACGAGGCATATACATATAATAGAAGAAACGACTACGGCAGATGCCTGGCGCTTTTTCTTCCTTAAAATGCTTCTTCAGCTGTTTCTCTAAATCCTTATTCTGTCCCTTCAGGTAAGCAGTCTCATCCTTGATGCGACTGTCCATCTGGCTTTCCTTGTTCTTAGAACGCTCACTGGCAGCCTTCTTCTGCTTGGCACGCAGATCATTCAACTGCTTGGCGAACGTTGCGGACAAAGCACCGCGGCGCTGCTTAATCGTCGCCTCGATTTCCTCTGTCTCGTCTTTTTCTTCCTGAGCAATTGCACTCTCTGTTGACGCAAGTCTTCCCTGCAGTCCAAGCAGCAGTTCTGACATGGAATCCCGAGAAGTCAGATCCTTCTCCACTTCCTCCAGTGCACCTACTCCACTATTTAATAAATTATTTGCCATGTACCCCTCCATGACGATCTTCGTCTCTTTACCATTTACCGCTGGCACCTAGGCCTGGGTAAAAACCTTCATTCATGCATAGAAAAACACTACGCATACTCCATGTAATTTTAGAACAGTTTTGTCAATATTTCAATCAAGCAGAATTTTGGCTCTATATAAGAAAAGATTTTAAAAACAATCCTGAAACATCAGAAAATAGGTGTAAATAAAAAAGAGACCGCACCTGGGGCACAGTCTCTTCCTTAAACCCTTGCCAAGTTCATTTGCATAAGGGATGCAAATGGACTGCCCGGGGATTTCTTCTTTATTTATCTGCATTCAGGGCCTTGTTTACCGCACTGATCAGGGCGTAAACGGAAGCCACGATGATATCGTCCTGGATACCAGCGCCCCAGATTACTCCCTCCTGGCCTACAGGCTGGATGCCCACGTATGCGCAAGCCTTAGAGTTAGAACCACGGTTCATAGCATGCTCTTCGTAGCTTGTCAGTGTGAATTTCAGACCGAAGTGACGGTAGATTGCATTGGAAACAGCATCCAGACGTCCGTTACCAGTGCCATGGTAAACCTTGTGAACACCTTCACGCTCGATGGTAAGTTCGCACTGAATCCCCCCATCTTCCAGCTGCTGGAAGTGGCAGGCATCATATTCAATAGGTGATGCAACATTTACATAGTCACGCAGGAAGATGTCACGAACTTCATCTGGAGTAAGTTCCTTGTGTGCGTGATCCGATACTTCCTTAACATCATAACCAACAGACTCCTTGAAGGCCTTTGGCAGATTGTAGCCATACTTTGTCTCCAGAATGAAGCCGATTCCACCCTTACCAGACTGAGAGTTGATACGAATAACGTCACCATCGTAGGTACGACCGATATCTTCTGGATTCAGAGGCAGGTATGGTGTTGTCCACATCTGATCTGGATCTTCTTCTCTCCACTTCATGCCCTTTGCGATAGCATCCTGGTGAGAACCAGAGAAGGCAGCAAAGACAAGCTTTCCACAATAAGGCTGGCGAGGAGGAATTTCCATTCCTGTCAGGCGCTCATAAACTTCCTGAATCTTTGGCATATCAGAGAAGTCCAGTTCAGGATCTACGCCATGAGTGAACATATTCATACCAATTGTAATTACATCAACGTTACCAGTTCTCTCACCATTACCGAAGAGTGTACCTTCGATACGGTCAGCACCAGCCAAAAGTCCCAACTCGGCATCCGCAACACCGCAACCACGGTCATTGTGAGGGTGCAGAGACAGAACAACATTTTCACGATACTTCATATTCTTATGGAAGTATTCAATCTGACTAGCATATACATGTGGCAGTGACATTTCTACCGTAGCTGGCAGGTTGATGATTGCCTTTCTGTCAGCTGTTGGCTGCCATACATCCAGAACCGCATTACAAACTTCCAGAGCATATTCTGGCTCTGTGCCTGTGAAAGATTCTGGAGAATATTCAAAACGATAAGGAGCGCCATCTTCATCAGCCAGTTTCTTAAGAAGTGCTGCACCATCAATAGCGATCTGCTTAATTTCTTCCTTTGACTTTCTGAATACCTGCTCACGCTGAGCGACAGATGTAGAGTTATAAACGTGAACAATAACATTAGAAGGATTTGCGCCACGAACAGCATCAAATGTCTTCTTGATAATATGCTCTCTTGCCTGTGTCAGAACCTGAATTGTTACATCATCAGGAATCAGATTGTCTTCAATCAGCTTACGGCAGAATTCATACTCTGTTTCACTGGCAGCAGGGAAACCAATTTCGATTTCCTTGAAACCAACACGAATCAGCTCCTTGTAAAATTCAATCTTCTCATCCAGGCTCATTGGAACAACCAGGGCCTGATTTCCATCACGCAGATCTACAGAACACCAGATTGGTGCGTGATCAACATATTCCTTGTTTACCCAGTCTGTATTACCAGCTGGTGGCATAAAATAGCCTCTTCTGTAATGATTGTAATTCTTCATGTTTCATCCTCCTATAGGGTCTTTGAATTGAAGACGCAAATTTTTGAAAAGTCCCTAAAAATAAGAAAACCTACGTCTCCATGTAACTTATAGAGACGTAGGTTATACGCGGTACCACTCTATTTCATGCTTTACGCATGCTCTCATCAGATACGGACAAGTTGGAATCCTGCAAATGAATTTGCCATAGATACGCCACACAGTTGGTTGCTGGGAAGCCCTGTCTTATATCCTCCTCCTGTAACGGTGAGGTTCCGTCCTAGACTACTTATCCTGCGCCGCTCCCGCGACATGAAGCTTTTTTCATCCGGCTGCTCCCGGGCGAGTTCAAAAATTTTGTCCAGATGCCTCGCACCAACCGGCATTTCTCTCTACTGCGACTCCGTTTCCTACTATTCCCGTTCAAAGCATTTCCATATTTTTATGTAACTAGAACCATAACACAAATTCTTCTTGAGTGTCAAGACGGAAAGCAAAATCTTTATGAAAACGAACTGCCCGCCTTATTTCTTCTCGCGTTATACGCATTGGATATGAGTGAAAGGAAAGTTTCCAAAGCGAAATTGTAATCCTCTTCTGAGATTTCCTTATTGGAGAAACCAGCCCGAGTCAGGATATCCACAAGGCGCTGGGACTCCAGAGATAAATCCTTGAGAGATAAGTCCTTAGGGTAGTCCCGATTTGTTTCTCCCATCTCATTTGCAGGAATCCGCTGCAAATATTCCACCTGCTCTCGATAATTCATTTTGCTACGGAAGGCTGGATCCTTCTTCTTTCTCTTTGCCACTTCCCTCTGGTAGCGAAGAATCAGTTTGTCGGAAAGCCCTGCTTTGGCAAAGGCTCTTCTATATTCCAGAGCCGGACGGCCCTTGATATAAAGGAAGCCCAGAGCAAGCAGGGATATAAGGCCCAGCAGGAGACCGGAAATCCACTTCATAATCTTGTCGCTGACATGGAGGGAGAAATCACCAGCATCTGTGTCGCCAAAGTTGTCAGGCGCATCCCCACCACCATCACCGAAGATATTGTTAAAGGCTTCCCAGAAAGACAGGGATGCATTATCGTTTTCTCCATAGGAGGCCGGCGTTACGTCTGCAACTGTCCAACCCTTGCCATCCACATAGATTTCTACCCAGGCATGGGCATCTGCATCTGTGGCCTGATAACGAACCAGAGCCGTCTCGCCCAGTTCATTTTCTCCATCATAGTAATCACGGTAGTTGGCACCATCCACCAGTTCAGCCGACCTTGTGACTTCATTGAAGTCGATGGCATAGCCCTCGCAGTAACGGGCGGGAATTCCATTTGCACGGAAGACCAGAGTTGCCGCGCTGGCGAAGTGGGCGCAGTAACCCTTCTTATTCTTGGTCAGGAAGTTGTTGACGAAGTCCGCGTTCCAAGGCGTTGCGCCTGGGCGGATGGTATAAGGAATATTTTCCTGATAGTAATCTTCAATCTTTTGAACCACTACTTCCGGACTGTCCTCCTTTGTAATTCCAACCTCCTTTGAAAAATCAGCAATAACTTTCTGATTTTCTTTTGGAACCTCCAGGTAGCGCTTGTCCACTTCATAGGATGGAATCTTCACCTGCGAGTTCGCCAGGCGAGGATAGTAAGTAATGGTGTCATCCTTTCCTGCAGATAGCAGGGAAGAATCATCGTTGGTGTAGTATGGCTTATAAGGAAGTAATTCCGCCGCAATATTTTTTACCTTCATCCGGCCCTTGGCACTTCCAGCTTCTCCTGCCTCATAGGCAGCCTGGTAAGCATCTGTATCTGTGGCATTCTGGGCCTCCGGAAGAATGAAATTCTTTGGCTGCGTCCAGATATTGCTGTAGGGCGTATAGGTCATGCCAATGAAATTGCGGACGTAAATTCTATTTGTGGTATAGGGAGTGAACTCCACTTCAAGATCCGGCTGGTAGTCCAGACGAACTGTGGATACTCCACCCAACTTACCAGAATCCATGCCACCATTATTGGGATAGAAATTCATAATGCCTAAAAAGCCCAGCATGATAAAGTTCTGGAAGGTGTCTTTGGATTCCATCTTATATTTATTCTGCGTCTGGCGCATATCGTAGACTTCTTTGTTGGCAAATACATTTGCACCAGCTACAAAGACAATCACCATGGCCAGCACGAAAGCCATGCCCTGCCAGAGGGATTTATAGTCCAGGGAATAGGACAGTCCCTTTTTATTCTTTTCAAAGATGTCATCATTTCGGCTGAGCCAATAATGGTTGCCCGCCTTTAAAATAAAGGTCATGACTATGGCCGCAATCAGCATAAGGGAATAGAGAATGTCTGGTTCTCTTTCCATATAAAAGGCAAATATATTGATGGTCACTGTAAGGCCGATACCCACCATGTATCTGGCACGACGGAGGATATAGTTATTCAGAAGAATATTCATGGCAATGCCCAGGGCAATTACCGCCACTGTTACTGCCACATAACGATTGCTGATGCGCTCGTTGTAGTACTGCATTCCTTCCGTATCAAAATAGAAGGAAGCATAATCGATGGTATCATTCAGCACAGCATAGAAACCTGAGTTGATGTAATTGCGGAAAAGAATCAGGTAACCTGCATAAACAAAGAAGAACACAAGGTAGCCCAGATTCTCAGAGCGCCAGCTGTGATAAAGCACTGCACATAAAATTCCCGTAGCCAGAATCACAATATGAAAGAGCAGCTGATTGAATGCCACATTCATGGCAGTGAGATAAGAACCAAAGCCGCCTGCGGTAAAGAAATAGACAATAAGGCCCTTAATCAGCAGGGTAAAATATCGGTTCTCCTGAATGGCATAAACACTCTCATCAATGGAGGCACCCTGGCAAAGTGTGACAGGCGTCCTGTCCTCTCGCATCCAGGCAGACCACTGGTCTTTCTTCTGAGCTTTCTTCTGGGCTTTCTTCTGAGCCCCGCTATTCAGTTTTTGAGACTGATTTCCCATATTAATCCTGCTCCACAACCTCTGCATCTGCCTGACCATTCTTCATGGAAATTTGAGCATAGGCTTTTAATTCTGGGTGAATGCTCTGCATAAGTGATCTGATCTCCAGATCATCCCCATATGTTTTTTCATAATAAATTTCAGAGAAAGCTTCCTTCAGATTTTCCTGATTCATGATCTGCTTCTCCACAAAGGCACACTTCCCCTGACTCCACCAAAGCAGACGCACATAGGTCTGCTCCTGCACAAAGCCACAGCAAACAGCATACGTCAGCTCCAGCACCTGATCCACATCCTCCGGCTTTCCAGCAAGGGAGGTTAAAATAACCATCTGCTGATCCGACATGGAAACCCTGTCCTTCACCATAAGAATGTCTCTCTTAGCTGTAAGTTTCCAGTGAATCGAATTGAGTTTATCTCCCGGAATATATTCACGAACCTCTGATACCTCAGAAAAATCGTGACCCTTCTTCACGGTCTCCTCACTTTCAGTCATACCCTGTGACATATCGCTGAGGTCCATATCCACCGCCTGTGTCTCTGAAGGGAAGACCCGGGCCTCTGTAGAAAGATTCACCTTCTTCTGCAGATTCACAAGTCCCAGCATGTCTCGAATAGTAACGGCAGCCACAGAGAACCTGTAAGAGCCCAGCATAGAGAAACGAATAGGAAAATCCTTTTCAAAAGTCCCCAGGGCATGGCAGGGCAGAGAAAGTAAAGTACTGCCCATATCCCCATAGAAGGTATTTTCCGTATCCAGTTTTACATGAATGTCATAGCTTACAAGGATAGATTTGTTGTGAATTCGAAGGCGCAGGAAAGAAACTTCATCCTTCCTGGCATATGCCTCTGGAACCAGCAGTTCAAATGAGATTGCCCGGTACAAAATAAAGAGACCAAGCATAGAAAGAAATGGTGCCGCTGCAACGATAAGCAGCACCATAAACATAAAATGATTTCTCAGGAAATCATAAACCGTAATAACAATCCCCAGCTGTACCAGATATCCAATGACACGGCGGACATTGATATGCGTCTTTAAGTGGCGATTGATTTTTTGATTCCGTTTATGATGCCATTTATGATTCTGTTTTTGATTCCGTTTTTTGGATTTGGATTTTGACATGACCTTTTTTGTGCCTCTAAGAGCGAGGTGCTTTTACACTTTCAATCAGAGCCTGCATAGCAGCGTCCATATTCATACCCTGGGCACGAGCCTTCTGGCCCAGCTTTACACGATGTCCCAGTGTGGCTTTCACAACAGACTGCACATCTTCTGCCGTTACATAGTCACGATTATCCAGAATGGCCATCGCCTTAGCCATATCCAGAAGGGCAATGGTTCCACGAGGAGATGCGCCCATGGAGAACATCTCATTTGCACGGGTTTCCTCAACCAGAGATACCACGTAATCATAGATCTCATCACGAACAAACATGTTGCGGGCTTCTTCTCGCATGGACTTAATATCTTCAATGCCAAGAACCGGCCGAATTTTTGTCAGTGGTCGGGCTGCATTTCCCTTGAGGATTTCCACAGCGTCGCTGTGATCCGGGTAGCCCATTGACAGGCAGACCATAAAGCGGTCCAGCTGGGATTCTGGCAGCATCTGTGTGCCGGAAGAACCATATGGATTTTCCGTAGCAATAACTACAAATGGATCTGGCAGAGGTCGAGTTACGCCATCCACTGTGGCGGTACCCTCTTCCATAACTTCCAGAAGCGCGCTCTGGGTCTTAGGGGAGGTACGATTGATTTCGTCTGCCAAGAAAAGATTCGAAAAAATAGAGCCTGGACGATATTCAAAATCCTTGCTTGCGCTGTTATACATGGAGAAACCCAGGATATCACTAGGAAGTACGTCCGGCGTGAACTGCACACGCTTATACTCCATGGAAAGTGTGCGGGCAAAAGCCGTGGCCAGAGTTGTCTTACCAACTCCCGGAATATCCTCCATAAGGATGTGTCCGCCAGCAATCACTGCTGCGAAAACCTTTTTCACCACATCTTCCTTACCCTTAATTACAGAATTTACGCTATCCTGCACCGCCTGAATCTTTTGAATATCTGCCATTTTCCCTACCTCAAATTCATTTACATTGTTGCCAATCTAACATTAAATTTACTACGAAGTACCTGCCTTGTCTAACATTCTTAACGCTTTTCTTACATTTTTAACATAGAAATATATTTGTGATATATTGATTAGGTAAAAAAGATTTCGGCAAATGGAATTGCCGCAGATTCCCACCATTTGGAATCGCCACAATTTCCACCAAGGAGGAATATATGCCACCAATTGAAAACGACTGGGCCCGTGCTCTGCAGGACGAGTTCCGCAAAGACTATTATTCAAAACTTTTCAGATTTGTAGGCCACGAATATCAGACCAATACGATATATCCACCTGGAGACGATATCTTCAACGCATTCCATTTGACACCTCTTCATGATGTAAAATGTGTCATCCTGGGACAGGACCCTTATCATGAACCAGGACAGGCCCACGGCCTTTCCTTCTCGGTAAAGCCTGGTGTGGACATACCTCCTTCTTTACAGAACATTTATAAGGAGTTGAACACTGACCTGGGTTGCCAGATTCCAAACAATGGCTATTTGGTCAAATGGGCTAAGCAGGGAGTTCTCCTTCTCAACGCCGTACTCACCGTCCGGGCCCACGCAGCCGCTTCCCATCAGAACAAGGGCTGGGAGCAGTTCACCGACGCCGTAATTGAGCAGATCAATAAGGAAGACCGTCCAATTGTCTTCATGCTCTGGGGCTCCTTTGCCCGCTCCAAGAAAAAGATGCTGAACAATCCAAAGCACCTGATTTTGGAAGCACCACATCCGTCTCCACTTTCCGCCTACCGCGGATTCTTCGGATGTCATCACTTCAGTAAGTGCAACGAATTCCTGAAGGCAAATGGAATCGAGCCAATTGACTGGCAGATTGAGAACATCTAGTTCCCCCCTATACAAAATCGCTAACTATGTTTATGATAGCAGTTAGCATTTTAGAAATAGAGGTTTAACATGGAAATTTATTTAGTCCGTCACGGTTCAACAGAATGGAACCGAATCAAAAAAATACAGGGACAATCCGATATCCCCCTGGGCGAAACTGGTCTTGCCATGGCTCACCAGTCAGGGCTCGCTCTCTTAAAAGAAGGCATTAAATTCGACTTTGTTTTTGCCAGCCCACTCACCCGAGCTTACATCACAGCAAAGGAATTCCTTTGCGGAGACACATCAAAAATCAGAACAGACGACCGCCTAAAGGAACTGAACTTTGGTGACTACGAAGGTCACACTTTAGAAGAATGCGCCACCCTTCCAGGCTCCACTTTTGAAAACTTTCATCCAGCCCCAGAAAAGTTTTTCCCTCTGGGAGACGGCGAGACTCTTGCACAGCTTTGCGAACGTACAAAAAACTTCCTGCAGGAAATGATCGAGCCCCTGGCACAAATCGAAGCAGTTTCTCCTGCCCAAAGCGAGATGCGCATTATGATTGCCGCCCATGGTGCTGCCAACAAGGCCATGATGTTCTATATGAATCAGGAAACAGATCTTGCAAATTTCTGGGGAAAGGGTCTGCAGCCAAACTGCTGCATCACCAAAATCAGATGCCATGTAGCCTCTGCAAATGAGATTGGCAAGGAAGAAGGAAGCGCAGAAGGAAATTCAAAATTCGACAGCCATATCGTTTACGAAATTGGTAAAGACGAAATTTTATATGATCCTGAACTATTAAAGAAAGCCGGAAACCTACTTGGATAGGTTCCCGGCTTTTGCCTTTTCATATTAAAGTTCACACCAGAATCGTTTTCACCAGCAATCCCATTTGCCAGATTATTGATTCAGTAATTCCTTCGCGTTTTCATAATTAAATGTGACTGCTGCAATATGCTTTGTTTCAATCTGGTAAAGAGCATTTGCTGCCAGATGTTCTGCAGCCTGTTCCAGGTCACGACAGCCAGGTTCATCGCCGAACTTCTCAACCACTGCGTCAATGGCGCCATCTTCAATGATCAGTTCCTCTGGACGAAGTCCCATGCGCTTCAATACCTTAGGCATGGCAAAGTCACGGAAGATAACCTTCTTCTCATCATGTGTATAATCCGGAATATCAATCAGGGCAAAACGAGTCATGAGAGGCTTAGAAATTCTCTCCTTGTCGTTGGCTGTGGCAATTGGATAAACGCCCCTGGTTGGGATCATACATTCAATGTAATTATCTGTGTAACCAAGATTATCCAGCAGAGTAAGCAGGGCATCGGCAGGGTTACCGCCAGCATTGCCAGAATCTGCCTTATCCAACTCATTGATAATGAATACAAGGTTGGATGTACCAGCCTGAGAGAAGGCTTCCATAATACGACCAGGTTTTGCATTGGAGTAAACACGAGGAGAACCTGTGAGCTGTTCTGGATCATGAATGGTAGACATGTCCAGAGAAGTCCAAGGAAGTTTTAAGATTCGCGCAACCGCATACGCAACCTGTGACTTACCAACACCAGCAGGGCCGGCCAGAAGAAGTCCGTAAGCTGGAAGTGTATGTGTTCTGTTGATCTGGATAATGGTTTCAATAATTCTCTGCTTAACCTTTTCCATACCGAAAAGTTCTTCATCTAAAATACGACGAGCTTCCACTGGATCAATAGATTCAAAGTAAGAAGACTTCCACTGTACATTCAGCATCATAGAAATAGCACGCTGTGCATGACGCCTTTCCTCCGGGCTGATGGTTGTGGCACGAGTAAGGGCAATATTTCTGTGAGCCCAGTTACGAATATTGAGAGGCAGTGTAGAACCAGCGCAAGCCACATAGTTCACCATACTCTGTGTATCTGTCAGCAGAATATCTGCTGCTTCTTTCTCTGCAATATCCAGTTTTTCATCTTCGGAAAGTTCTTCCTCTTCAGGTGGAACTGCTTCCAGAAGTCTGCCAATAACCAGTTGCAGGAAACCATCCTCTGTGGAAAGTCTGTTCTTTCCAGTGGCATCTACCGCATGAATCTTATAGATGGCATAAACATTTGCAAATGTCTGTCCATCTGACAGGACAAGGTCAGTTACCTTTCCTGACAGGCGAACTTGTGTCTTATTATCTCCCAGCCAATCCAGCAGTTCTACAAAACGGCTATCCATGGCAAGGATCTTCTCAGTATATGTATTATCATTCTTCACGAACTGGAAGACACCCTTAGAACGTGGACGAACAAAAGAACCACTTGTGTGGTGCATCAACTCTTTAGACAGATTTTCCACTACCATAATCGGATGCTCTGCATCTGCCACATCACTTGTGCTGTCGAACACATCAAAAGCAAGGGAGTACTCCGCATTTCTTCCCTTTTCATCTTCATAAGCACTAACGCCTGCAACAGCAGACTTGGCTTCCTTGGCAGAAACTGCTCCTGCCTTTTCCTTCTTCTCGTCGTCTTCTGTACCAAAATCAAATACCAGTGATGACATGGTCTTTCCTCCTAATGAAGGCCCTACTCAAATAGCAGGCCAATCACGCAATTCATTCTATGATTCTCTATAGCATCGCCCTAAGTCTCCTTCTTCTCATACAAAGGAAACTCAAGGTCTTTCCCATTGTAAAGTGCGAAAGCAATTTTTGTAAAGTACGAAAGCAATTCTTATAAAGTACGAAAGCAATTCTTGCAAACTGAACCTTGCATTTTATCCCCAGTCCCTCTACAATCGAGCCTTGAGCGCCTATGCAAATTCCATTTGCCAAATGGACTTGCCAGCGACACTTAAGATTACTTTCATCGGAGACCATCATGTCAGACAGACAAATTGCAAAGAAAAAACTTAAAAAATTTCTATCCTCTGATCTGGGCGTATTTTTCGGTGCCCTGATTTGTTGTGGACTTTGGGGCAGCGCCTTTCCCGCTGTAAAAATCGGCATGCAGGAGCTGGGCATCACATCAGCCATGATTCCCACCCAGATTCTTTTCGCCGGTTGCCGTTTCACCTGTGCAGGTATTGCCGTGGTCCTTATCGGCAGCATCATGCACCATAAGCCACTCTACCCAAAGAAATCTGAATTCAAAAAACTGGGTATGCTGGCCCTTTTCCAAACTGTGGGACAGTACATGCCTTACTATATCGGTATTGCCCACACCAGCGGCGTAAACACTTCCATCGTTGACTCTTTATCTTATTTCTTTTCCATTGTGGCGGCCTGCCTTATCTTCCGCCTGGAAAAAATCACCTGGAAGAAATTTATGGGATGTGTGCTGGGATTTGCCGGGGTCATCCTGATTTCCGTGGACTGGGGCGCTTCCCTGTCCTTTAATATGTCATTCATCGGCGAGGGAATGATTCTGCTTTCAGCACTTTCCTATTCCTTCTCCTCTGTATTCGCAAAGATTTTTTCCAGAGATTCCAACCCGGTTATGCTGAGTGGCTGGCAGTTCTTCTTCGGCGGCCTGGTCATCATCGCCATCGGCCTCCTCTCCGGCGGCCATT
>Ga0129311_1001613_pt1 | contig 15501 bp, 13 predicted proteins | sample Go1ome_FD_94435 | JGI IMG/M metagenome (GOLD analysis project Ga0129311, IMG submission 94435) | Western lowland gorrila individual fecal microbial communities from Wisconsin, USA - Go1022B metagenome | ecosystem: Host-associated > Mammals > Digestive system > Large intestine > Fecal | place... | reverse complement strand
TCTGCATTTTCATTCTTTAATTCGCCCATACCGCAAAGTCTTAATGCCAAAAGCTCATACATCAGCCTATCGCAACCATCAAGACAGTCTATATGTGATTTAACCGTTGACATATCCCTTCTTTCAACAGGGCCTGTAAGTGCATTAATACTTCCGTATTCTGCGGCATTTTCGGCATTATTAATAAACAGCGGAATTATTATTTTTTCCGTCTGCTCCTCATCAAAGCCACATTCGCGGAGATATTTTTTTGCAGTGTAAAGCAAGGCATTCACATGATTGCTTGCCGTAACGGCAGCTGCATGATATAAAGCCTTTTTATCCTTTTCTATAACCGCATAGCTGTTTCCGAGCATCGAAATAAAAGAGCAAACCTCATCAAGTCTGTCCTTACTGCCTTCGATTGTAAAAAAAGCCTTATTAATTTCTTTGTAGGAATCAAATTTAGAATGAATAGCAAAAATCGGGTGGATTGAATAACCGAACGAACCTGTCCGGTCAATATCGGAAAAAATGCCGGAAGATAATGCACCGCTGGTATGGCACACAATCTTATCCTTCAGAGGAAAATTTTTGATACCGTCCCAAACCTCGCCTATGACGTTATCGGGTACAGTCAAAAACAGAGTATCACTCTGCCGAACCAAATCCTCGACATCAGAGTAATACGTTGAATTTGTAAATTTTGCCGCAGCTTCCGCCGACTTTGGATTACGGCTCCAATAGCCGACAAGTCTGACATTATTTTCGGAAAAATATTTTCCTAATGTAAAGCCAACCTTTCCTGCTCCTATAAAACCTATCCTCATAAAACCACCTCTTTCATAAGTTGACACAAGCAGGCATAATGCCTGTATACAGTCACATTCCAAAGGATATGTGCTAAGTGCTAATTTCCATGAGGGATAAAATTTTCCGACGGTATAGTTTCCGAAAGAATACTACCCAAGTGCAGTATAACAAAGAGATTTTGTCTTGTAAACATATCTAACAAACATTTAACATAAGAATTTAAATGTAAAACGGAGTATGCAAAATACATACTCCGCTGAAGGAAATTAGGAATTATTAATAGATTTTTTACGCATTTTCAACTGCACTTATGCCGTGCTTCTTATCATATCTTTTTGCCATAAAGTTGGCAATAACTGCACCGAAAACATTGTGCCAAACACTGAATACTGCACCGGGTATTGCTGCCATAGGCATTGATGCAAAATTGGCAACTGCCAGAGATGTTGCAAGGCCGGAATTCTGCATTGCAGTTTCTATTGCTATTGCATTAGCCTGCTCATCACCATATCCAAGTGCTTTAGCCAAAGCTGTTCCTGTTAAATATCCCGAAATGTTAAGGATAGCAACCATAACAATTATCAGTAGTCCTGCCGAAATAATTTTTGCCGCATTGCTTGATACAACAGCACCTACAATAAGTGTTATCGCTATAACAGAGATAAGAGGAAGTATTTTTTGAAGCTTATCGCTTAACGCAGGCAAAAGCTTATTCACAACTATTCCGGCAACAACCGGAACCACTACAACCTTAACTATTGAAAGAAACATACTTCCGAAGCTTACGTCCAGCTTTTGGCCGACAAGCAATGTTGTCAAAAGCGGTGTTATCACAGGTGATAAGCAAGTAGAAACACCGGTCATTGCCACCGAAAGAGCAACGTCACCCTTTGCGAGATAAGTCATGACGTTTGATGATGTTCCTCCGGGGCAGACCGCAACAAGTATAAAGCCAACCGCAAGCTCATTAGGAAGCTTAAATATTTTTGTGAGCGCTACGGCTATAAGCGGTGTAACAATAAAACGAAGTATAGTCTGACCAATTACTCCTTTAGGATTTGAAAAACAGGCTTTAAAATCCGAAAGCTTAAGTGTAAGTCCCATTCCAAGCATTACTATCATAAGCAAGGGATTTACCCAGCTTATTTTTATCCAAGTCATAGCCGTAGGACGAACCAACGAAATAACAGTTATGGCAAGAACTATTACTGCCATATATTTACCGACAAAGCTACCGATTTTTTCTAAAATTTTCATATATAATACTCCTTATTTATCCATCTTATTCCAAAACAGCTCCCTTTGCGGCACTTGTAACAAGCTTAGCATATCTTGCAGCATATCCCGTCGTTATTTTAGGTTCCGGGCAAATCCAGTCCTTACGGCGTTCTTCCAGAGTTTTTTCATCAACCATAAGCTGTATTGAGCATTTGGTAATATCAATATCTATAATATCTCCGTCATTTACAAATGCTATTGGGCCTCCCTGTGCGGCTTCGGGGCATACATGACCTATTGATGCACCTCTTGTTGCACCGGAAAAACGTCCGTCTGTTATAAGTGCAACACTTTCTCCAAGTCCCATACCGCATATAGCCGATGTAGGATTGAGCATTTCTCTCATTCCCGGGCCACCCTTAGGGCCTTCATAACGTATAACCACAACATCACCCGATACAATTTTTCCGTCATATATTGCTTTTATAGCATCTTCTTCACAGTTGAACACCTTTGCCGGACCTCTGTGCTTAAGCATTTCCGGTGCAACGGCAGAACGCTTAACAACACAGCCTTCCGGTGCAAGATTGCCTTTAAGCACTGCTATACCGCCGTCCTGTGTATACGGATTTTCGATAGGACGAATAATTTCAGGATTTCTGTTTTCTGCACCTTCAAGGTTTTCGGCAAGTGTTTTGCCTGAACAGGTCATAACAGACGTATCAAGAAGTCCCTTCTTTGTAAGCTCTTTCATAACCGCATGAACACCGCCGGCTCTCTGTAAATCCTCCATATATGTATTTCCGGCAGGAGCAAGATGACAGAGATTAGGTGTTCTGTTTGATATTTCATTAGACATATCAAGGTCAATTTCAATTCCGCACTCATGTGCAATAGCCGGAAGATGAAGCATTGTGTTTGTTGAACAGCCCAGTGCCATGTCAACCGTTTCAGCATTATGGAACGCCTCTTTTGTCATAATATCTCTTGGTCTTATGTTCTTTTCAACAAGCTCCATAATCTTCATTCCGGCGTGCTTCGCAAGTCTTAATCTTGCCGACCAGACAGCAGGAATTGTTCCGTTTCCTTCAAGTCCCATACCTATTGCCTCTGTAAGGCAGTTCATTGAATTTGCGGTATACATTCCGGAACACGAACCGCAGGTAGGGCAGGCATTGTTTTCATATTCCTCTACTCCCTTTTCGTCAAGCTTTCCGGCATAATATGAACCGACTGCCTCAAACATATGTGAAAGACAGGTTCTTTCTCCATTATTTAATGTTCCGGCAAGCATAGGTCCACCCGAGCAGAAAATTGTCGGAATGTTCACTCTTGCCGCCGCCATAAGAAGTCCCGGAACATTTTTATCACAGTTCGGAATCATTACAAGACCGTCAAACTGATGTGCCTTTACCATAGCCTCTGTTGAATCGGCTATCAAATCTCTTGTAACAAGAGAATATTTCATACCTATATGTCCCATTGCTATGCCGTCACAAACCGCAATGGCAGGAAATTCAACAGGTGTTCCTTCTGCCAATCTGATACCAGCTTTTACCGCTTCCGCAATTTTGTCAAGATTCATATGACCTGGTACAATTTCGTTATAAGAACAGACAACGCCTATAAGCGGCTTTTCGAGCTCTTCCTTTGTGTAACCGAGAGCATAGAACAATGATCTGTTTGGTGCTCTTTCAATTCCGTTTGTTACATTTCTGCTGTTTTCTTTCATAAATATCTCTCCTTTAAGTTGTATGAGTTTTAATCAATTTGTCTAACAACAGAGTAATTTAATTTTTGTCTGATGTCAATATAAATTAACAATAAAATTAATTTGAAAATTTCTGTAATTTTAAACAAATAAAATTTAATAAAGGTCAGATTATACAATCAAAGTTGATTTTAATTTAATACTTCAGTATACTTATAAGCAATAAAACGAAAGCAGGGATATAATGAGTAAATCTTCAAAAAGCCTTGTTCAGACAACGGCTGACAAAATATACAACATGATAATAAAAGAACATATATTCAATCCCGGAGATAAGCTTCCCAACGAAAACGAGCTTTCGGAGCAGCTCGGCATAAGCAGAGCTACCTTAAGAGAATCCGTTAAAGTGCTTTCAATGCAGGGAATACTTAACGTAATGCGAGGAAAAGGAACATATGTCGCAACAGATATTGAAGTATTTAACGATTATGGATTAGGAAATTTTGATAAAATAAAAATAAGATTAAAGGATTTATACGAAATGCGATTGCTTTTTGAGCCACAGGTTGCCGCCATTGCCTGCCGGCGTGCAAGTGATGAAGAAATCCGTGAAATATGTAAATGCGGAGAAGCAGTTGCAAAAGCAATAAATGAAAACAGTGACAGAACAGAAGCCGATCAGAAATTTCACCAGCTTATAGTGTCCGCATCACATAATGATTTTTTAACAAGCTTTATTCCTCTTATTCATCGAGCTGTTGATGAATCTATACTTTATGGTATAAATTCAGAACTTTTATCTGAATACACATTAAAGGATCATGCTCTAATAATGGAATTTTTAAGCAAAAGAGATGAGCTTGGTGCCAAAAATGCTATGGAAATCCATATGCACCATGCTATTGATATACTCGGTCTTAATAACGGAAACGATCCTTTATACTAAAAAAATCCCCAATGGGGATTTTTTTAGTATCGCTGTTAATATACCATCAAGCTCTTTCTGTACATCTCTCTTACCTGCTCTCTTGTAAGCGGGAATGGATGGAGTGCAAGCTTTCCGGGTGTTGCCATAAGTGCATCTGTGTATCTGTCAACATCTGCCTCTGTAAATTCTTCCTTAGGATCAAGTATTGATTTAAGGAAGCCGTCAAAATCGGCAAGTGTATCAAAGCCGAGAATAGAAAGCATTTTGTTTACCTTTGTCTGATCCTCGAAAAGCTCAAGATATGCTCTTGTGAAAATAGCATTTGCTCGACCGTGAGGAATATGCTTTTCATATGTCGGCATATATCCACAGGCATGAGGAAGTGATGTTCCTGCCTGAGCAATAACAATACCGGCTATTGTTGACATAAGCAAAAGCTTTTCTCTTATTTCCAAATTAAAATCAAGTGCCTTTATTGCCGGAATACACTCTTTGAATATTTCAAAACCACTTTCGGCAAATTTGTCATTCATATAATTTGCTTTCTTTGATGTATAGCCTTCGATAAGATGTGTAAGTGCGTCTACGGCAGTGTTTACTGTTACCTTATCCGAAAGGCTTTCCGTATATTTTGCATCAAGGAATGCAATGTCTGCAAAGGTCTTCTGTGCCGCACCGTTTTTTGTGCCCTGCTTATGTAGTGTGAATACGGCATACTGTGTTGTTTCCGAACCTGTTCCGGCTGTTGTTGCAACCTCAGCAACAGGAACATGCTTAAGCGGTTCAGCCACCATAAGTGCCTCTGCCTCTTTATCAGGATTTGCAATAAGGAATGACGCACCCTTTGCTGCATCCATAGGCGAACCTCCGCCGATACCGATAACAAAATCGGCACCCTCGGCAACACCCTTATCGGCAGCACGTTTTATTGTTTCAAGTGAAGGATTTTCCTCTACCTCATCGAAAACCGACCATTCAATGCCTACTCCGTCAAGTGCGGCAGTAACATCAGCCAAAGAACCGTTAATCTTTGCGGAATGTCTTCCCGTAAAAATCAATGCTCTTTTTCCGAGTGCTTTAAAAGCCTCTTTGTTTTCGATTATGCAGTTTCTTCCGAAATATACCTTCGCAGGCATATAAAATGTAAATGCGTTCATAAACCTTTGCCTCCCGTAAAATTATTCTCTTCCTCTTATTACAGTCTCAGCATAAAGGAATTCACGGACTGCCTCCTGAATATCCTCGCAGGTAAGACTTGTGAGCTGTTTCTTTTCGGCACGTTCTCTTTCACCTTCACTGGCAAAATCATGGTGGTTCATTTCCCATTCAATGTATCTCTGTGCCGCAACCGACATGGCATGCTCAAGAAGTCTTCTTGCCTCTCGGCCGTTTCCGAAGTTAGGCGCATGTATTCTGTCCTCAAAGAACGGTTTAAGTATTTCTCTCCAGCCGTCCTCTATATCGTAGTTTACATTGCTTGCAAGAAGCTCAAAAATGTCAAGCATTTCATCTGCATTATAAGATGAGAAGTTGACCGTAAAGGTTATACGGCTGCTGATGCCGGGATTTTCGTCAAGGAATCTCTTCATCTTATTCTGCTTTTCGTCAATATCTCCGCCATATCCGGCAAATATTATAAGCTTGTCATAGCTGTGCTCTTCAACCTCAATACAAAGCTGTGCCAATGCCTCCTGTGAAAAGCTGTCTGTTTTTGCCGCTTCATTATAATTGACCAGTGAATATGCCTCGTCAATTATTATTATATCATTATCTGTGAAAATGTCATGTACTCTTGACGCAGTTTGACCGACATATTTTGCTTTAAGCTGTGTACCGGTAACATATACCGTTCTGTGTCCGCTCAAAACACCTTCTTCGCTCATCATTCGTGCAAAGTATCTTGCCGAGGTTGTTTTTGCTGTTCCCGGAGGGCCGATAAACGCAAAAACCTTATGTATATCAGCTGTGTTTATATCATACATTTTTCTTTTCTGGCTGTATGAGAAAACAGCTCCGAGCTTGCAGAGCGTTTCCTTCATTTCTTCCTGTCCGACAATGTTTTTGCACAAATCACGATATGCGTCTGTGTCCTTTGTGTATACACATCTTGCATCAAGCTTTCCTTCCTCAAGAAGGTGCTTTCCATATACAACGTACTTTTCAAGAAAATTATGCTCGTCTTCATTCAACTCTTTAAAAAACAGGCTTCTTCTGTCCTTAAAGTCAATATCCTTTACAAGGTCAACATAGTTTACCTTATCTTCATCGAAATTTCTCGGTTCGCCTTCTTCGTTTGTAGGCTGAACATCATACCAGCCGTCGATTTTAAGCTGTTCTCTGTAAAGCTTATATATTTTGTCAACACAGGCATCTGCTTTCGTTTTTGAAAATCCGGTAGCAAAAACCGCATTGTCATAGCCTCTTTTTTCAAAAACTGCAATCTGCTTTTTATTCATAGTCATCACCCATCTATATTTTAACAGATAATCTATATTAGTCAATAATAATTATTAAATATATATTATTTTCGCATTTAATTTTTTTGCTTGATTTATGTCATGTGTAACAATAATGCACACTTTGTTTTCAATATAAGTTTTCAAAAATCCGATTATTTTATCAATTCTTTCTTCATCAATGCCGTTAAACGGCTCATCTAACAAAAGCATATCTCCATCAAAAGCAATCGCTCTTGCAATAGCGGTTCTTTTTTTCATTCCTCCGCTCATCTCATTTGGATAAAGCTTAAGAAATTCGGTTATTCCACAGACATCGGATATTTTTCGGGCAAGCTCGGTGTTTTTTGCCGAAAGCATTATGTTTTCTTCTGCAGTACAGCTTTCCAACAGCCTGTCCTCCTGAAAAACAACAGAGGTATGTGCTATTTTTTCTGTTATTATTTTCCCTTTATCCGGCTTAACCAGTCCTGCCGCAATGTTTATCAGCGTAGTTTTTCCACAGCCGCTTTCACCGAAAAAACAAACCGGATTTTCCTCTGTTATTTCGGCAGAAAAATTCCTTATAACATCTTTTTCATTATAGCATTTATACACGCTGTTAAAAACAAGTTTTTTCATTTTTTGTCTCCTTTTTGCATTCTGCCGCATTTACGAGCCTTATAACAATTTTTTCGAATATTATGCTTAATATTATTATAACCGCTGTCCATGCAAAAAGCTGAGGTGTTTCAAGATAAACCTTTGCATCATAAAGCTTGCTTCCGAGCGCATATTTAGGACTGCCGATAACTTCTGCGGCAACGCCGCTTTTCCATGCAAAGCCGGCTCCGGATATTATTGCGGAACGCATAAACGGCATAATCGACGGTATGTATATTTTTTTGAGCTTAACCGAAAAAGGATATTCAAATATTTTTGCCATTTCCAATATTTTTTCATCGACTGATTTAATTCCTTCGCTCACATTTCCCCATACAATGGGTGCGGTAGCAATAAACGAAATAAAAACAGGAACCTGTCCGGACTTCATCCATGCCAGTGCTATTATTATAAACGATGCAACCGGTGTGGATTTTATTATATTTATAGCCGGCTTCAAAAGCATATATATAGTCTTGTTTGCACAGGTTATCACCGCCGCAGCGGTTCCGACTGCCATTCCTATAAAAAATCCGCAGGCTACCCTCACAAATGACATTATTATCGTTTTATAAAAAACAGACGTTTGGAGCATTTCAATAAGCGCATTAAAAGTATCGGCAGGAGATGCGATAAGCACATCCCTGCCGACAATTACACAGACTGCCTGCCACAAAGCAAGCCAGAATACTGCCGTTATTATAATTTTAAAATATCTGTTATCAGTTATTTTCATAATAAAAATCCTCTGAAGGAATACTACCTCCGACAGCCTTGGGATTTGCCTTATAAAGCACATCATATAATCCGTTGAGCATAGCCTTCATGTTTTCTCCATCCTCAAAAACAATATTGCAATTCGGAATTGCTTTTTCAGCCGCAGCAGCAGATGCCATAATTTCATATTTTTCAACAAGCTGAGCCGCATCCGGAACATTATTATTTACATAATCAATGCTTTCCGCATATTCCTTAATAAATGTCTTTACCGCACCTTCATGCTCATTTAAGAAATCGTTTCTTACAATAACACAGCCCATTGCAAGATCGCTGTCGCTTACCTTGTTCCATTCCTCTGTCATATCAAGAGCAATTCTTAAATCCGGATTTTTCATTGTTACTGCCGTAACATTAGGCTCGGGAAGAAGTGCTATATCCGCTGTTCCGTCTGCTATTGCCGTCGCAACCTCTGCGTGCTCGGACATATATTCAATGTCTACATCAGTAACATTATTTTTTTCAAGAACATAATCCATTACATATTCGGGAACAGCTCCCTGACCCGATGAATAAACAGTCTTTCCTGATAAATCGTTTATGCTGTTTATACTGTCACCGTTTTCAACCACATAAAGCACTCCGAGAGTATTAACTCCTATAACGGAAATGCCGCCCTCTGTTTTATTGTAAAGCACAGCCGCAAGATTTGTCGGAACTGCCGCAATGTCAACCTCTCCGCTTATTATTTTTGCGGTAACATCATCTGCCGCAGATGCAACGGAAATATTATAATTGCCTTCTGCTTCTCCGTTTTCGCTCTTTTCCATAAGCTCAACAGCTCCTATTCCCGTAGGTCCTTTGAGCATAGCCACATTTATTGTAACATCATCTGTTGTTTCTGTCTGTGTGTTCTGTTCCGTCTGCTGGTTTTCTGCCTTATCCACATTTCCCGATGAGCAGCCTGCAAACAAACCGCATACAACAACTGCCGTAACTACCGCACTTAAAAATCTTTTCATTTCAGTTCTCCTTTGATGTAAATTTTTTTGCCGGACTTATCTATAAGCCCCTGTGCCTTAAAATCATCTAAAATTCTGTAAAGAGACGCTCTGCCTATTGATAAATACTCCGCAAGCCGGCTGTAACTCTGTATTGTCAGCTCATATATACCTTCACCATTCGGAGCCGCATTTATTCGGATATATTCTTTTATTCTTTCCTCTGCGTTTCCGGCAGAAAATATATCCAGTCTTTTGTTCAGAAAAACAAGCGAGTCTGAAAGATAAGTCATATAATTGAGCATAGTTTTTTCGGATATTCTGAACATATCCTTCAATACTTCATCGGAAACAAACAGTATTACGCATTTTGTTTCTGCTCTCAGCTCTGCAATATATCTTTCCGCTTTGCTGAAAACAGCCGCACCGCCGAAGGCATTTCCGACTTTAAGATAATTGATTAAAACTTCACCATTTTCCTTGTACTTATTAACGCTGATTCTACCCTTAAGTATTATGCCAAGGCTCTTTTCAAAGCTTTTATAGCTGTATATGCAGTTATTTTTCTCAAAAACGGCATATTTAAGCCTTTCGTCCGATAAAATTTTATTCACCGTTTCTTCATCAACATATTGAAAGAGAAAACATTGTTTTATCAGTTCAAAGTATTTTTCTTTTTCCTTAGTGTTCTCAATAAGCATATTTACCTCTATTTTGTATTATTTAAGACAGAAACGAGTATAACACATTAAAATACTATATTCAATATCAAATCAGACAAATAAAAACCACAGAACATAAATATTCTGTGGTAAAAATTTTATCCTATTATATTTAAGTGTTCAAGCAGTATTTTTACACCTATACAAATAAGCACAAGGCCTCCTAAAAATTCAGATTTTGATTTATACTTTGCTCCGAATATACTTCCTATTTTTACTCCGACAGCAGAGAATATAAAAGTTATAACGCCTATAAATATAACTGCCGAAACAATGTCAACATCAAGAAATGCAAATGTAACACCAACCGCAAGTGCATCTATACTTGTTGCAACAGCCAGCGGAAGCATTGTTTTAAAATCAAATGAAGCATCAAGATTTTCCTCTTCATTGCTTCTCGACTCCTTTATCATATTAAGACCGATTATCACCAAAAGCACAAATGCTACCCAATGATCTATTTCGTTTATCATTGCCTGAAATTTTATTCCGAGCAAATATCCTATCGTAGGCATAAGTGCCTGAAAACCGCCAAAATATATGCCAGCTGTTATCGAATGAATCGGTTTTACTTTACCAACCGTAAGCCCTTTACATATTGAAACTGCAAATGCGTCCATGGACAAACCAACCGCAAGAATAAACAGCTCAATAATCCCCATAATATAATTACCCCTTCTCTAAAAACACAACTCATGTAAATTATTTATTCTGCCGATTATATCAAACATCATTTGAGTTAGTCAATAAGAACCAAATTAGATTGAATATTATATTTGACTATTAGATCTTTTATGCATATAATAGCAAAGTATCTCTAAAAACCAGAAGGAGGATAAAATAAATAATGGGGCATAAATTAGAGAAAAAATACGGTCTGCTTACAGCCATGTGTATGGTAATAGGTATTGTTATAGGAAGCGGCGTATTTTTCAAAGCAGAAACTATTTTAACAGCAACCGAAGGACATCTTTTAACCGCCATAGCGGCATGGACTGTCGGCGGTCTTATTATGATTGCTTGTGCATACACATTTTCAATAATGGCAACCAAATATGAAAAGGTAAACGGCATTGTGGATTATGCAGAAGCAACTATGGGCAAAACCTATGCTTATATTTTGGCATGGTTCATAACATTTATGTATTATCCTACGGTAGCCACTGTTGTTGCATGGGTATGTGCAAGATACACGTGCGTACTTGTCGGTATACCGGATATAACAGGTGGTGCGGCAATGCTGCTTACAGGGATGTATTTATGTTTAAGCTATGGATTAAATGCACTTTCTCCAAAGCTTGCCGGAAAATTTCAGGTAGCAACAACAATAATAAAGCTTATTCCGATTGTGCTAATGGTAATACTCGGTATATATACCGGTATCAAAAGCGGAGTTCTTGTGCATAACTTCAGCCAAGCACCCTCGATAGAAGAAATTCTTTCGGTAAAACCGGATTATGTTCCCGTGGAAAAGCCTTTTCTCACAGCTCTGGTTTCGGCATCATTTGCTTTTGAAGGCTGGATAATAGCTACATCAATAAATTCAGAGATAAAAGACAGCAAAAGAAATCTGCCTATTGCTCTTGTAAGCGGAACATTAATTATTTCGATTGTATATATTCTCTATTATGTAGGACTTGCCGGAGCGGCTGACAATTTAACAATGATTGCCGGCGGAGAATCTGGTGCTAAAATAGCATTCACAAATATTCTAGGGTCTTACGGAGCTGTATTGCTCATGGTCTGCATAATTATTTCATGTATGGGAACTCTCAACGGCTATATGCTCGCAAGCGTAAGAGGTATGTATTTCATAGCCGTAAGAAACGAAGGCCCTAATCCAAAGCTTTTCTCAAATGTCGACAGTGCAACCTGCATGCCTACAAACTCAGCAATAGTCGGACTTATCGTGTGCATATTATGGCTTGTATATTTTTACGGAGCAAAGCTCGCACCTGAATCATGGTTCGGTCCTGTTGTATTTGATCCATCAGAAATAACAATAATAACTCTTTATGCAATGTATATACCCATATTCGTCAGAATGATTAAAATGGAAAAGGATTTAAATGTTTTCAATCGTTTTATTATGCCTGTGCTTGCGATAGCCGGAAGTACATTCATGGTTATTGCCGCAGCAATATCAAACGGCACAAAGGTAGTTATTTTATATCTTATAATATTTACTGTCATAACTGTTATAGGCATGCTTCTCAAAAAACCGAAAAACAGCAATCAAATAGAAGAGATATAATAAAATCAATGATTTGCTATACAAACCATATGTCATGACATAATATTGGACATAAAATTGCATTTGGGTAATGACAAACATATAGCCTTCCTGTATAGTTTTTAATTGAAGAAAGTTTACATCTTATCAAGAGTGGTAGAGGGACAGGGCCCAATGAAACCCGGCAACCGGCATATGCACGGTGCCAATTCCCCCGCATTTTTTGCGGAAGATAAGTTTTAATAAAAAAGCCCTTGAGGGCTTTTTCTTTTACCTCTCGAAATTTAGAAAGGAAGATTTTTAAATGGCAAGAAAATTATTTACTTCTGAATCAGTAACAGAAGGACATCCCGACAAAATGTGCGACCAGATTTCTGACGCAATACTTGATGCTTTACTTGAACAGGATCCCATGTCAAGAGTTGCATGCGAAACAACAACAACAACAGGTATCGTTTATGTAATGGGCGAAATTACAACAAAAGCTTACGTTGACATTGAAAAAATCGTTAGAGACACAGTAAGAGAAATCGGTTATGACAGAGCTAAATATGGTTTTGATTGCGATACATGTGCAGTTCTTACAGCTATTCATGGTCAGTCACCAGACATTGCTATGGGCGTTGACAAAGCACTTGAGCAGAAAACAGGTACAGATACAAGCGAATTTGACACAGGTGCAGGCGACCAGGGTATGATGTTTGGTTTTGCATGTGACGAAACAGATGATTATATGCCTATGCCAATCGATCTTGCTCATAAGCTCACGAAGAAGCTTACAGAGGTTCGTAAAAACGGTACACTTTCATATTTAAGACCAGACGGAAAATCACAGGTTACTGTTGTATATGAAGATGACAAACCTGTTGCTGTTGATACTGTAGTTATCTCAACACAGCATGACCCCGAAGCAACACAGGAACAGATAAAAAAAGACATCATCGAAAAAGTTATCAAAGCAGTTATTCCTGCCGAGCTTTTAAGCGATGAAACAAAATACTATATCAACCCTACAGGACGTTTCGTTATCGGCGGACCTCAGGGCGACAGCGGACTTACAGGAAGAAAGATTATCGTTGATACATACGGCGGATATGCTTGCCACGGCGGCGGAGCTTTCTCAGGAAAGGATCCCACAAAGGTAGACCGTTCAGCTTGCTATGCTGCTCGTCACGTTGCTAAAAACATCGTTGCAAGCGGTATCGCAAAGAAATGCGAGGTTCAGCTTGCATATGCAATCGGTGTTGCAAAACCCGTTTCAATACTTATCAATACATTCGGAACAGGAAAGATTTCAGACGAAGAAATCACAAAGCTTGTTGAAAACAACTTTGATTTAAGACCTGCCGCAATTATAAAGAATTTCGACCTCAGAAGACCTATCTACAAGCAGACAGCTGCTTACGGCCACTTCGGACGTGATGATCTTGATCTTCCTTGGGAAAAGTTAGATAAAGTTGATGTATTCAAATTATAATTAAAAATTAAGAGTGCAGCCATCAGACTGCACTCTTTTCTTATCACTTTCTTTTGTCTAAAAGTTCTTTAACCTTTCTATTTGCCTTATAAACAATTTTTTCTTCATCTATGCCTGTCAATATACCTTTTTCGGAAATAAGCTTTCCTGCGGCAAATACATAGTCAGCCGGTTTATTATATCCAGTTGTTGCAATTAAATTAGCCGGATCCGTAAATGTTCCAACCATGTCAAGACCATTGCTGTCAATAACAAAAAAATCTGCTGCTTTGCTGACACTTAACTCGCCTATATCCGTTCTGCCTAAAACAGCCGCACTGCCCTTTGTCGCTGTTTTAAGTATGTCATAACCGCTCGGAGCTTTATTGCTCGAATTTAATCTGTGAAGAAGATATGCAGAACGAATTTCAGCAAGCAAATTTGAGCCATCGTTAGATGCACTTCCATCTACCGCAAGACCGACATTTATGCCCATATTAAGCATTTCCGGCAATCTGCATATACCGGATGCAAGCTTCATATTAGATACAGGGCAATGTGCAATTCCGGTTCCGGATTCTTTAAGAAGCTTCAATTCCTCATCATTAAAATGAATACCATGAGCATACCATACGTCATTGCCAACCCAGTCAACCGACTCCATAAACTCAAGCGGACGTTTTCCAAGTTTTTCTATGCAGAATCTTTCTTCATCTTTTGTTTCCGCAACATGAGTATGCAGTCTTACTCCATAATCTCTTGCAAGCTTAGCCGACTCCTTTAGTAATTCCGGAGTTACACTGAACGGTGAACACGGAGCCAAAGCAATATTGTGCATAGAAAATTTTGACGTATCATTATATTTTTCTATAAGTCTGGCGCTATCAGCAAGAATATCATCTATATTCTGAACCAAATCATCAGGTGGAAGGCCTCCTGCACTTTTGCCAAGTGACATACTCCCTCTTGATGCATAAAGCCTAATTCCAAGCTCATCAGCCGCCTCAAACTGTCTATCAATGAAATTTTCCGAACCATTAGGAAAAACATAGTGATGGTCAAAACAAGTCGTACAGCCATATTTAATAAGTTCACCGAGTCCTGTTAATGAACTCAGATAAATAGCCTCTTCATCTAAGCCGCGCCATATTTCATAAAGAGCAGTAAGCCAGTCAAAAAGCTCCATATTTTGAACTGTACTTAAATTTCGCGTAAATGTTTGATAAAGATGATGATGTGTGTTGATAAGTCCGGGAAATACATATTTTCCTTCCATATCATACACCCTATCAGCCTTCAAATCGTTATTCAAACTGCCTATTTTAATAATTTCGCCGTTTTTAATATACATATCGGCATTATACAATATATCATCATTGTCGTTGCACGTTATTATCGCCGCTGCATTTTTAATAAGTAAGCTACTCACATTATCGCTCCTTTTCAATATATTAATATAATCCTATCACACGAAATTAATTTAAGCAAACAAAAAAGGTCAATGAAAAACATTGACCAAAAGAAAAATGGGAGTTACAGGGCTCGAACCTGTGACCCTCTGCTTGTAAGGCAGATGCTCTCCCAGCTGAGCTAAACTCCCAAATGGCGACTCAGAAGGGGCTCGA
>Ga0129311_1001612_pt1 | contig 15504 bp, 20 predicted proteins | sample Go1ome_FD_94435 | JGI IMG/M metagenome (GOLD analysis project Ga0129311, IMG submission 94435) | Western lowland gorrila individual fecal microbial communities from Wisconsin, USA - Go1022B metagenome | ecosystem: Host-associated > Mammals > Digestive system > Large intestine > Fecal | place... | reverse complement strand
GCAGAGAAGAAACTGACGGAAGAAATCATAAAAAAACTGCATTTCATGCTTAAGCATGATACAAAGGACGCAGCACTTCCCTGGTTTGCAGTAGGAGATTATAAAAAACGTGCGAATGTAGTTTGGGGAAGAGAAACCTCAAAACCTTCAGAGGTTTTCAGAGATATGCAGGCACTTCTGGAAAGATATAATGCCAGGGATAATGTTACGATAGATGATATTATTGAATTTCACGCAGAATTTGAATACATTCATCCTTTTCAGGATGACCATGTTATAATAAGGACAAAGTTAGAGAAACCCAGTAAAATCAATGGGTTAGCACTAATTTAGTCCTTATTTTTTTATACCTAAAATCGGTATATGATAAGGCAGCGCTGACAAATCAAACCGAAATCCAAACATTGCATCAACAATTCAGGAGTCATGACCTGAGTGTGGTTCGTGCATCCAAGTGAGGTGACAATTTAATAGAATTTATTTAGGTAGGACTAAATTAGCATTTAAAACGGAGAAATTCCGTTTGGCTGATATAGTCCTACTTTTTGTTTTGAAAGGAAGAGATTGTATGAGCAAAGTGCTAATTGAAGTCCTCGTAATAATTCTTATTGCAGGCAGTTATTTGATACTGTATTCAGCAGTTAGAGTATCGGCTATAGCAGATAAAAGAATAGCGGAGATACGAAGTAGAGAAACATTTGATAAAGAAAAGCAGTTGAACACTAATCAAAGTAGTATATCGGGAGGGATGGCTATGGCAAATAAAGAAAAGAAGATCGAAGGTAGACTGGGATATAACAGTGAGAATGGCAGATATGGATTACTGGTATCAGATTTATGGGAACATACTGGATTCCACTGTGGAGAATGCTTGGAAGCCAAGGTTGATGATAAGTGGGTAAAAACCCGGATGGAAATGGATATTGACCGTAACTGGTATTTGGTGGATACCCCCTATACAGGAGATTTAGAGTATGTTAGGGCGAGAATTTAAGAAAAGGAGGAAACACAGAATGAACAATAATATCGAAGTAATTGGAATTGACCATGGTTGGTCTCAGATGAAAACAAGCAATACCTGTTTCAATACTTCCATTAAGGAATTAGCAAATGCTCCTGCATTTCACGATAATGTGCTTGAGTATGATGACAGATACTTTGCAGTTGGTGAGGAAAGACTGGAGGTGTTGGACAGCAAGGTGGAAAATGAGAACTTTTATTTACTGACGCTGGTAGCAATTGCAAAGGAATTAGAGATAAGAGGAAAGAGTGAGGCTGATGTGGTTCTTGCGGTAGGGCTTCCTCTCACAAGATTTTCAGCAGAGAGAAAACCATTTATTGATTACCTGTCCAAGAATAGGGATATGGTATTCGGATTTGAGCAGAAGCTTTATACAATTCATATACTGAATGTGCTTGTATATCCTCAGTGCTATGCAGCAGTAGCAGGGATGCTTCCTACCTTTGGTAAAAAGGCACTTGTCATTGATGTTGGCTCATGGACTGTTGACAGTATGCTGATAGTGAACAAGAAGCCTGACAACAGTAAGTGTGATACACAGAATGAGGGCTTGATTAAGTGTATGAGAGCCATCAACCGAGTGGCGGTACAGGTCAAAAACAGATGAGGACGGGGATTTGATTTTACCGGAAGCATTAAAGCTCGGTAATTACAGAATTGAGGAGATTGCTGCTCCATATGGTTATGTGGTAAATGAGACCTATGTAAAAGTGGCAGTAGATACTGACACAGCTTATGAAATTGACCCTGAAACTTATGAAGCCATCATTACAGTTGACTATGAGGATTCACCTGTATTTGGTGAGCTTACTGTAGCGAAGAAGGGTGAAGTGCTCGATGGGTACAAGGGCGGTCTTTTCGCAGACTCCGATGAAAAATCATTTGTGTATCGAGAAGGAAGCCTTGCAGGTGCCAAGTATGAGGTCTATGCAGCTGAGGATATCTTTACAGCTGATATGCAGAAAGACGCTGACGGAAACAGAACAAAGTATTATTCTGAGGGCGAGCTTGTGGCAACACTTATTACCGGAGATGATGGAAAAGCAGTTCTTAAGAATCTTCCATTAGGAAAATACAAGGTTGTGGAAGTAGAAGCTCCTTACGGATATGTTCTGAATCAGGATGCACAGTATGTAACATTTGCTTATGTGGATGACCATACACCGGTTATTTATGAAACAGCAACATTTACAAATGACAGACAGAAGTTATCTTTATCTGTAGAAAAGAAAGATTCCGAGACAGATGAACCAATAGGCGGTGCTGTATTTGGTCTTTACGCAGACCAAGATATCAGGAATGTTGATGGAAAAGTTATCATAGAAGCAGGTACTTTACTTGAGACAGCAGTTTCAGATGAGAATGGTATCGTAAGCTTCACAAAGGATTATCCATTTGCCAAGTATTATGCAAAAGAAATGGAAACACCTGACGGATATGTGACAAACGAGGAAGTAATCGCCTTTGATGCACAGTATCAGGGACAGGATATCAAGGTTGCCAAGTACAGCAGTGTATTCCTTAATACTCCAACTACTTTTGAATTCTCCAAGGAGGATATTACAAGCGGTGCAGAGCTTTCCGGAGCAACTCTTTGTGTAATTGATAAGGATGGAAATATCATTGAGACATGGACTTCCGTCAGCGGAGAGAAACATGTAATCAAGAAACTGGTAGTAGGTGAGACTTATACTCTTCGTGAGGAATTTGCACCATACGGATATCTTAGGGCAACAGACATTCAGTTTACTGTTGAGGACACAGAAAACATCCAGTCAGTTGTAATGAAGGATGAAGTGCCTACAGGTTCTATCATCATCAACAAGGATGGTGAATTTGTAACAGACAAGACTCTTATCAAAATCAATGAATGATGTGATGAGAGACATCTTTATGAAGGATGGTATGCCGCCTGAGATTGCAGATATGATGCTTGGTGAGATGCCACCGGAACAGCAGATGTATGTAATCAGTAATAACAAGGGAATCAACGGAGCTGTCAGTATGCTTTATGAGGACGGACTTCATGATCTTGCCGAAAAGCTTGGTTCAGACCTTTATATCATGCCAAGTTCAATCCATGAGGTTATCGCAGTAAGTACAGATTTGGGCAATCCTAATGAACTGGCTGCAATGGTGGCTGAAATCAATATGGATCAGGTGGCGCTTGATGAGAGACTTTCCAACCAGGTATATCACTATGACAAAGACCTTCGCAAGGTAACACTTGCAACAGATACTCCGAATAAGCGTCTTGATGGAATTGTTGCGGAAGCACCTATGGTATATGAAGCAGGCAAGACAAGATAGGAGGCTGCCATGGAAAAAGAGATAACAATGGAGGAGCTTGTGAAAATGGTAAATGAAAGCTCAGGTGAGATTATTATTCATGTGGAGCTTGGAGAGGAGCGTGATTCTGATGAAAGAAAAGAATCCGTTCAACCTTGATGTTGTCTCAGTAAGGCTTGTAAAGGATGCCCCGCTAATGTCGGGACATCCGATTACAAATCCTGAAGATGCAGTCCTGCTTTTGGGAAAGCATTTGTGTGAAATGGACAGAGAGGTATTGTGTGTAATCAACATGAAAACAGATGGGACTCCCATCAACTGCCATTTTGCTAGTATTGGATGTTTGAATGAATCAATGGCTCATCCGAGAGAAATCTTCAAAGCCAGTATTCTTTCCAATGCAGCAACAATAATGCTTATGCACAATCATCCCAGTGGAAATCTTACACCAAGCAAGCATGACACCATGATGACGGACCGTATGGCTAAGATGTGTGAGCTTATGGGAATACCGCTTTTAGATCATGTAATTGTAGGCGGGGATAACCGTCAGTATTTCAGTTTCAAAGAGAAAAAACTGATGGATACACCGAAAGTATTTCTCGAAACGAATTATCAATCACTTGATTTAAGTTCCGGACTGGTGGCAGAGCAGGGAAAGGCAAGGTGATGGGATGCAGAATTTCACAGAGGATGAGCTTGCAATCGCAAAGTCGGTTGACCTTGTGGCAGTTGCATCAAGCCTTGGATATACACCGAAAAGGATTGGCAATTATTACACGCTGAAAGAAATGGATTCCATGAGAATCTACAACCGAAGTCACTGGTGCAGGTTTTCGAGACGGTATGAAAAAGGAGAAAATGGTGGTTCACAGATTGACTTCTTACGGGTATTTGCCGGTATGGATGTCAAAGAGGCAGTATTCTGGTTATTAGATTTTGCCGGATATCGAAGAATCCACGATACTCCTGAAAAGCCAATACTAAAATACCAAGTCCCATATAAGGAAGTGGAAAAGAAACCTTTTGTGTTACCACAACCGGCACACAGCAATGCTTATCTTTATGAGTACCTTTCAAATGACAGAGCTATCAGCAGAGATGTTGTGAATTTCTTTGTTAATCAGGGACTTATCTATGAGAGTATGCCTTATCACAATATTGTGTTTAAGGGAAACGACAAGGACGGTGTCACCAGATTTGCCAGTATGAGAGGTGTGTTTGACAAGAAGGGAAAACCATTTAAGTGTGATGTGCCGGGAAATGATAAGCGGTATGGATTTAATATTGCAAATGAAGAGAGCACAGAGCTTGTAGTATTTGAGGCTGCCATTGACCTGATGAGCTATCTGGATATTCACAGGGATTTTGAGAGTAACATGATTGCCCTTCTGTCTGAAAAAGCAGAGGCTTTTCATATGAATGAGGCAGAATATTTAAGGCTTTTAATCAGCCAGACGCCAAACGATTACCCGGAAATCAGACAAGAGCTTAAACAGCTGATAAATGAGGTAAATCATATCGGTGTGAATATCAACCAGATTGTGCATCATCACAATTATGAGTTGTATTCAAAAGAGGACAGACAGCAGCTTATCGCATATATGAAAAAACTCAACAATACAGTTAAAGAGGTGGTGGTGCGGCTTGGCAATCAGTAAGATTCTTCATATGAAGGATTGCGGAAGCAGTTTTCATGGAAAGCATTTGAAGTCTGCCCTTGAATATATTACTGTTCCGGAAAAGACACAGAATGGCAGGCTTGTATCAGCCATAAACTGCCAGGTGGATAATGCCTTTGAGCAGATGAAGGAAACAAAGAAAAAGTTCAACAAAACAGATAAACGGCAGGCGTATCATATCATACTTTCCTTTAAGGAAGGGGAAGTTAGTCCGGATACTGTATTTGAGCTGACTGAGAGGTTTGTGAAAGAGTATCTTGGAAATGATTATGAAGCAGTATTTGCAGTTCATGACAATACTGAGCATCCACACAGTCACATTGTATTTAACAGTGTATCCTTCAGGGATGGAAAGAAATATCATTACCAGAAGGGGGATTGGGAGAAGTATATCCAGCCAATTACCAACAGGCTCTGTAAGGAGTATGGTCTTTCCACGATTAAGCTTGACGAAGAATCAGGAAAAAGAAGAGGAAGGGATTCCTATCAGGAATGGAATTCCTACCGTGACGGAAAGTTCGTATGGAGCAGGATGGTGGCAAGGGATGTGGATGCCTGTATCATTCAGGCAGCATCATTTGAAAGTTTTGTATCCATGCTTGAGAACAAAGGCTATGAAGTGAAAAATGCTAATGGCGAGAGAAAGTATCTGGCAGTCAAGCCACAGGGAATGAAGCGTTTTGTAAGACTAAAATCTCTGGGAGAGGAATATACCGAAGAGCGCATCCGACAGCGAATATATGAAGAGAATATTTCCTCATATATAAAAGAAAACAAGCCAAGAATTGTATATTGCAGGGTGCGCCGGTATAAAAGGGCAAAGATGTCCGGGTTACAGAAAAAGTATTATGCGAGGCTGTACCGGATTGGGAAGCTTAAGAAAAAAGCCTATTCTGTGGCATGGAAGTACAGGGATGAGATTAAGAAGATGCAGAAATTGCAGGCACAGTATCAGTTTCTTGTAAGGCATGATATTCATTCCGTAGTTGATCTGGCACTTGTGGAAGATAATCTTACGGATAAAAGAAAAGAGGCATCTGCCATGAAAAGCCGGATTTACCGGGCAAACAGCAAGAATAAGGAGCTTTATGATATTGCAAATGAGATGGATGAACTTTTAGAGTGTGAAAATTCCTTTAGAAACGGAGATGCGTTTTTCGAGGATGAGCATAACAGATGGCTTTTGCTGGAGAGCAGATTAAAGGAGCTTGGCTATTCCTATGATGAGGTAAAGGCATTAAAAGAGCATTACCGCAGTGAAGGAGCAAAACTGAAAAGTCTGGAACAGGAAGCATCGAAAGAGCTGAAACTTGCAGAATCTATCAGAAAAGATTTTGTTGGTGCAGACGGACAGGAAGTTGAAAGACAGCAGGAAGAAGTAAAAGAACAGAATATGGAACACGAGAAGCAGCCAAGACGATAGGCTGTTATTTTTTTGAAAGAAGGAGGAAATGCAGATGGAAAGACAGATGACGGCAGTTGATGTCCAGGCATATCTTAGAGATGTAAAGGACAGAATCATGGATGCCAGGGTCATAGCTCTAGTCGAAGAAGATTTGGAACATGGGCTGATGCCGGGCGAGATTAATGATTATACAGACAGGGGACTTAGTTTTGAACAAATGAAGGCTGTTTCTGATATGTATCGAAACAAAATTCCCATGGCAGTAGTTGCATCTATTGGTGCAAAAAAATATGATGCAGAGAAAATGAGGGTGGCAACAGAGCTTTATCTGAAGCAGATACCGGTTGAAGATATTGAGAAGGCATTGGCAGATACAAATACTGCTCTTGATATGAGAAAGGCATTTGGACTTGCATTAGGCAAGGTACAGACTGCAATAGCGGTTTCTGAGGATACGATAACAAAGGAACCGATTGAGAAGGAGCAGGCAAAGGAACTTACCGAAATGATTCGTTCTCTTACGGAGGCTGTCCAGTCCCATACGGGGAATTATGAGGCAATCGAGAAGATGCTGAAACAGATGGAAACCATTCGCCTTGATGAAGCTGTAGCAAAGAATCTTACTTCTCTTAATGAAAAGCTGGAAAAAGAGAACAGGGAATTTACGGAACAGCTTGAAGGCAAGCAGAACGAAGTCAATAAGGGATTGCAGACCATAGCACAGCTTCGTACAGAGCTAGAAAACTTAAAGAAGGAGATGAAAATCATGCAGGATAGAAATACTGACCTTGAACAGCAGATTTCCCAGAGGGATGAGACAATCAGGGAGCAGGGACAGGCGATAATTGCAAAGAACTCAACCATTGAAAAGTACAAATCAGCAGAAGAAAAAGCAGCTGATGAGCAGCATCATGAGAGAACTGTTTTGCAGGAAGAGACTGTGGAAAAACAGCCAGAGAATGAGATGAAACCGAATTATGATTCACAGGCAGTAGGGCAGACGCAGGGAGCAATACCAAAACAGGCTACAACCATTCCGGCGGGTGCAATTCCTGTATATGCAAATGCTGGCGGAATCCCTGTTTATTACACTATGACACTGGTGCAGGATAAACAGGTCTTGCAGAGAACGGATGTTGATTATATGCATCGCAAGCCATCCGTGTTTGAGGGAATTATGAGTAAGTTCGCATTCAAGAAAAAGTCTCATAAGGATCTGGTACAGTTGGTCATTAACAAGGAACTTTCACCGGAACAGGTGAATGCCATCCGTGGAGGACTGGAAAGCGGTCTTGATGAGGAACAGCTAGAGCTTATCATCAATAAGAATCTGACACCGGAAAAGATGCAGAGCATTATCCGTTTTGCAGCATTACAGAACAGCCTTAAGGCAGAAAGGGGTGGTGTGTAATGAGTCTTATTATGATTACAGAAGCGATGAAGCTTATGGAAGAAATAGATGCGGATTTCGGTATGGAAGAAAAGGAGTTTATTGCCCAGTATGCATTTCGTACAGGGGACACAGACCTTGTGAAAAAGCTGATCGAAGAGTTGCAGGAAAAAGATGCAGACAGGGAGAAGGTAAAGACAAAGTATATGCAGCTTGCAGACAAAAAGCCGGAATGGGCAGAGCAGATAGAAAATCTTCTGATTGCTCTTGAGATGTATCGTATCGAGGAAGATAAAGCGGTTAAGAGAATCACTGATTTTCTTACAGCACACGGAATTGATATTTCAGAATCAGTTGTTAAGGATTCAGATGTAAGTGATATCAAGAATATGATATCGGAAGCAAAAGAAGAACCATTGAAGGAGCAGGAAGTAATTCCTACGGAGAAAGCACCGGCATTATAAGAGAGGAGGAAAGCAAATGTCAGAGGAAATCAGAGAAGCGGTCCAGATTATTGAGGTCGCATACGATGGAATTGAGATTGCAATGAAGGTGGGCAGTGGCGGAATTTCAGCCATGCAGAAAGCAATCGACTTTCTTAAGGGAATGCTTGATTATGAGAAGTCTCTCGGAAAGACTTCCATGAGAAAGCTGCTTATGAAAGGAGGAGACCTTCAGGTATTAGAGTTTGCAACAGCTGATATGAAGAAGGTTGAAAAATATGCCAACCACAGCACGTAGCTTTGGTATCTGAGCCAGAGTATGAGTATGGGGCAGAGGCGTTTGAGGCGTATATGAAAGGGACTGTGGCGGAAATCAAAACAGATGCAAGAACATCTTCCGATTCTCAGTTCGAGCAAGTCAGGTAGAGGATTATGACGGAGAAAAGGAACTGGACAATTTTCTGAAATCGAATGGTAAGATATAATATTATGAGCAGTCCAAGAGATGTACTCATGTCTGAAAGCTGCATGTATAACGAAGCTTTAATACAGTAAGCATCTGGAAGCAAAATAGCTAAGGGGCGTATTATCAGAAGTGTGGTACGCCTCTTTTTGACTGGTAAAAAGAATGATTGAGTGTTATACTAGAATCTAATAATTTAGTTACACTATTGAGAGGTAAAGCGTTGAAAATATAGAATTGTCCCGTATCCATATATAAACCATATTTATGCATCCGGGAGTCTTCTGGATGCTTTTCTTATTTTTAGGAGGTGCTTTGTGTGGGGCAGTGTATTTGTCCGAAATGCAAATCAAATAATATAATCCCTATCATGTATGGGTATTCTGCTCCGAGTGCGATAGAAGAGGCAGAAAGAGGCAATTTGATACTTGGAGGATGCGAGGTTTATATTGGTGGAGGTCAACCCGATCGTTTCTGCAAGGATTGTGAGCATGAGTGGTGTGTTGAAAATTTCCTTTCAGAAGACATTACAAAGGTTAGATTTCGTTATTGGACTAACTGGGGATGTTGTGGCTCGGAGTCCTTTACGGAGGAACAATGGGCATTTGAAATATTTCCAGATGGAGTTATTAAGTATTATGCTTATCCAAGAGCAGGAAGAAAGGTCCTTGATAAGGATAAAGTTCAAATCGATGCCTCGCGTGTTATTGCATTTTATGATGACTTATTGCAAGTATTTAAACCTTGGTATGATTTCGTAGATTGTAAAGTTTGTGATGGTTGCAGTTATGAGTTGTACATTACATATATAGACGGAAGAAAAAAGAAACGAACAGGAGATGTGGGGGGCGGCTCGATTGATAAAACTATTATGGAATTTTTATGTACCATACCAGAAATGAAAGAGAAGATTATGGAGGAAGAATGAGCTATGGATAGAGTTTGTGTCGGGTGCGGTAAGATAATGACTAAAATGGGTGAGAGATATGAACTTGCCACAAATGATGGTCTTGCATTTGTGTGTAAAGATTGTGCAAGAGAAGTGGGAATTAAAAATATGTTTGCAGCATCCATAGTAACAAAGGGAAAATTCTTGGAAAAATATGTAAAGTTACATCCTGAATGCCAAAGTAAATTAGATGATACAATGGCTTATAGAGAAAGAAAAAAACAAGACTTACAAAAAGAAATTGCGGATATGAAAAAAAGGAATGCAGAGAAGAAAGCGATAGCATCAAAAAGAGCCGGATGCAAGAAAAAAGAGCAGAAAAAATGTACATGTAAATCTTGTGGTAATATATATTATTATTCAATAGATGATGAAGCAATAAATGTGGCAAATTTATTCATAGGGAATTTTTATACTTTAAACCAGATTAAAGATCTAAAGAAATGTCCTAAGTGCGGTAGTAGGGCTACCGAACAAAAGAAGGTTTATTTCTGGATTGATAAAAAAGGAAATTGTGTTGATGTGGAGGAATAAATATGGCGTACTGTTCAAAATGTGGAAAACTTATGGAGGATGATGCAACATTTTGCTCAAGTTGTGGGACTCCATTACAGAATCAAAATTTATATATGACTACTAATAATAAATCAGCAAATAGTATTGGATTAGGGGTTACAGCACTCGTTTTTGGAATTGTTGGCTTGCTGGCATGGATTATTCCAATAATAGGGTTGCCAGTGGGGATTGTTGCACTTGTTCTTGGCATATTGGGAATTAAGAAGAGCAGTAAAGGTATGTCAATTGCAGGAATTGTTCTGGGAGTGATTTGTCTGGTATTAACAATCATCAATAGTGCCATTGGTGCATATCAAGGATATCATGGTGAGGCATGGTTTCAAAAGCGTGCGAACACCACGGAAGAAAAAACAAATAATGACTACTTGTATGAAGAGCCAGAAACAAATGTGTTTACATTGCGTGATAAAGATGGAAATATACTTATGACGGGAGGAATAGTGTCAACTGGAATAAGTGCTGTTAATGATGGAAATGGAACCAAAAGTTATGCAGTAGAAATAATGTTTACAGATGAGGCTTCAAAAGAGTTTACAAAAATTACAGAAGAAAATATAGGAGAGCAGATTGGTATATATTTAAATGAAGAAATGATTGCAAATCCGACTGTAATGTCAGCAATCACTGGTGGAAGTTGCAATGTTCAAGTAAGTACTTACGAAGAGGCTCAAAAACTTGCAGATGCTCTTGAAAAATGCGAATAATGCAGAATATGAAGTAAAATATTATAAAGAGTAGGTTTTTATTTGTCTGTTTTATGGAATAATAGGTATTGAAGTAATACTGTTGAGAAAGTTGAGAAAAGTGCCAGAATAATATCTGAATAATAGGTGCAAGTCCGTATAATTGGACAATATGCGATATATAATGGGAATCAAGATAGGAGCAGTCCATCTTGGTTCCTTTTTCTTTGAATACTGATATCCGATATTCGCAAATGCAAATTGAGTATTCGCAATTTGTGTGGTATAATGGTACCAGTGTTAATTGGCATAGTATTGTTGATGAGAAAGGGAAAAATTATGGCAATTAGTTATAATGGATTATGGAAACTACTGATTGATAACAACATGAATAAAGGCGATTTATGTAAGAAAACCGGTCTTAGTTCCAGTACGATGGCAAAGATGACAAACGGTGAATCTGTGAAATTGTCAGTTTTGGAGAGAATCTGCAAGGAATTGAACTGTAATTTTGCAGATATTGTTGATTATGTTGATGACAGCAAAGTAAGTAAGGAAAAATAACCTACCAGGAGGAAGATTAAATGGCAATTGATAATAAAAAGGAACAAGAGCGAGAAGAACTGCATCGAGCTATATGGGCGATTGCGGACGAACTTCGTGGGGCAGTAGATGGATGGGATTTCAAGAACTATGTTCTTGGAACGATGTTTTATAGATATGTTTCTGAAAACCTTACAGCATATATCAACGAAGGAGAGGCAGAAGCCGGAAATAAAGATTTTGATTATGCAAAAATGAATGATGCCGATGTGGAGGAGGCTAGAGAAGGTCTGGTTGAAGAAAAAGGATTCTTTATCCTTCCGTCAGAATTATTTTGTAATGTCAGGGTGAAGGCTGCCAATGATGAGAATCTTAATGAAACATTGGAGAGAGTATTTAACCATATTGAGGAATCAGCGAAAGGAAGCGAATCTGAAGGAAGCTTTGCCGGATTGTTTGATGATTTTGATGTGAACAGTAATAAACTTGGTTCTACTGTTGCAAAGCGAAATAAAGTATTGTTCATTGATGCAACAAATGAATGTATCAAGGTAACAAATAACAATAAACTGACGGAAGATAATATACAGAGAATCGTTGACATTTTTACAAGCCGTGAGGATGTGGAACACTTCTCTAAATTAGTTTCTTTTAATGAAATATCTGAGAATGGCTATAACCTTTGCATCAATTAGAAGACCTATGTTAAGGAAGACCCAACCAAAGCAATCAAGTTTGCAGTAATTTATAGTTATGGCGCAAACGAGGAAGAACAGGATGGTATTCTTGATGAAGAGAATCCGGAAGATACATCTGCACTTGACCAGACAGCGAGAGATTTTCTAGATGGAGCAATTCTTGATTACAATCAGATGTTCCACACGAATTATGATACTTCTTCTGAGAAGTTTCAGAGCTATTATAAGGATGTTTCCCTGCGAATGAAGAATAAGGAACTTGATATGCTTATTGTGGTAAACATGTTCCTGACCGGATTTGACGCCACAACTCTTAATACCTTATGGGTAGATAAGAATCTGAAAATGCATGGACTCATTCAGGCATTTTCAAGAACAAATCGAATACTGAACAGCATCAAGACTTTTGGTAACGTAGTATGTTTCCGTAATTTACAGAAACGTGTGGACTCTGCCATTTCACTTTTTGGAGATAAGAATGCCGGCGGTATTGTATTGATGCAAAGCTTCAAAGATTATTATTACGGTTATGAGTCTGTAGATGGAAAGCAGATGCCCGGATATGTGGATATGATAGAGGAACTAACAAATAAGTTCCCTCTTACTGAACCACAGATAATAGGAGAACAGAACCAGAAAGATTTTATTGCACTATTTGGTTCCATTTTGCGAATGAGAAATTTGCTGGTGGCTTTCGATGAGTTCAAAGAAAAGGAATTGTTGTCAGAGAGAGATTTACAGGATTATCTAGGCAGATATCAGGATTTGCGAGATGAGTGGAAGCGTAGAAGAGATAATGGGGAAAGTACGGATATTATTGATGATATAGTATTTGAAGTAGAATTAATCAAACAGATAGAAATCGATATAGATTATATCCTTATGCTTGTTAAAAAGTATCATGATACGCATTGTGAAGATAAGGAAGTTCTGATTACGATAAGGAAAGCCATTGAAGCCAGTCCTGAGCTTAGAAGTAAAAAGGACCTTATTGAGGCATTCATAAATGGAATCAATGAGGTAGATGATGTGATGATTGAATGGCACGACTATGTGGTACAAATGCGTGAAAGTGAACTTCTCATTATCATAGAAGAGGAAAAACTAAAAGAAGATGAAACACGCAAATTCCTTGAAAATGCTTTTAGAGAGGGTGAAGTAAAAACTGTAGGAACTGATATTGATAAGCTTATGCCTCCTGTCAGCCGCTTTGGTGGAGGAAACAGGGCGAATAAAAAGAAGAATGTTATTGCAAGACTGAAAGCTTATTTTGATAAGTTCTATGGTGTTGGCGGAAATGCAAAGTTCTTAAGTACAGATGAAAATCAGCAACTGTAAAAGTTCTTAAGCTTGGAGGTATGGTGAATGATAAATAGCGAAAAAATGCAAATAGCCTTAAAAAGCTATAAAGAAGCTTTTCAAGAGCGTTGGATAGACGAAAAATTTAAATGGGAGGCTGTTAAGTGGTTTCAGAACCACTGGGATGTCAATGCTAAGAATTTCAGTGAGATGTTTGCAAAAGCCACAGAGAAAACAGCCGGATTACTTGCGTCCATGAATAACTTCCCAAGGAAAATGATGATTCAGTACGCAGAGGATGATGCAGAAGCAGTAAGAGCTATGTTTATCCGGTTGTATGATGAAACCAAAGATGTCACAGACAGGGTATGATGAATTTGAGGCTGCAAATGCAAATATGCAGGGCAAACGTCAATCAAAGAAAGATAAGAGTTCATCAAGTAAAAACTATTCCGTTATTATCTGTCCGTATTGTGGGCTTAGATTAAGACCTGGAAAGGCAGAGTACAAGTATATGTATTGCAGTACAGGAAGGACAAAGAGTAATAGTCCTTGTTCAAAGGTAAGGATAGAAAAAGAACTTGTTCAGAATGTCCTTGTAAAACTTGTAAGAAATCAGGCTAAAATTATGCTCACGGCAGAAGATTTGCTTAAGAAGAAAGCAAAAGAGTCTGAGCCGAAAAGAAATACAGAGAGCCTGATAAAAAGGTTGAGAGCTGAATTGAAAAGACTTGAAACGAAAAAAGTATCTGATTATGAACATTACAAGCAGGGCAGTATTTCCAGAAGTGATTTTTTGGATGCAAAAGGCTTAGCTGATATGCGTATATCAGAAATAAATAAGGAACTTTCTGATTTGGAGAGGGAATTATTAGATAAACGAGTAGCGATAGCTGAAGAGAGTGACATCTGGGATATAAAAAAATATGTAAATCTGGATAAGTATGATAAAGAAATTATGGCAAGTCTGATTGAAAAAGCAATAGTAATTGATGAAAATACTGTTCAGGTAATATGGAAAAATCAAGATATGTACGATAAGGTTTTATCCAATTTATAAAAAATATGTGATATAATAAGAATGCTTGTTTAATGAGCATCGGGAAGGTTGTGAATGAATGATTTATATTACTGGAGATACACATGGGAGTTTTGAGCGAGTTGAGAACTTTTGCCAAAGGTTTAATACAAAAAATGACGATATAATGATTATACTTGGAGATGCGGGAATAAATTTCAGTGGTCCACGATATGATCGATTAAAGAAACGTCAGCTTGAAGAATTGCCGATTACTATATTCGCCATTCATGGTAATCATGAACAGAGACCATTCACTATTGAATCATATAAAGAACAGGTGTGGAATGGTGGAATGGTTTATTATGAGGAAGAATTTCCGAGCATATTGTTTGCTAAGGACGGAGAAGTTTATAACCTTAATGGACTAAAAACAATTGTAATGGGCGGAGCATACAGTATTGATAAAGCGTATCGTTTGGCATATGGTTATGGCTGGTGGGAAGATGAGCAGCCATCAGATGAAATCAAAAAGTATGTTGAAGAACAGCTGGAACGTGAAGCATGGGATGTAGATGTGGTGCTTAGTCATACCACACCGCTTAAATATGAGCCAGTTGAAGTATTTATGTCTGGTGTTGATCAGAGTAAAGTAGATAAATCAACAGAAAATTGGCTTGATAAAATTGAAGACAGGCTATCATACAAAAAATGGTATTGTGGTCATTATCATACTGAAAAGAAGATTGATAATCTAGAGATTATGTTTGAAAACTTTGATGAATTTGGTTTAGGATAATTAACTATGTCTGGAATGTCTTATGAAATGGGCATTCCGGACAAAATGAAAAAAAGTTAATTTTTTTTTGTCCCATCCTTGACATGAGCTGATGGGAATGGAAGAGTCGGGAGGCTGATAGCCCTAAAGGAATGCCTCAAAAATAACGTCATTCCTTTTATTATTGAGGATAGCAAAAAAAGTTTTTATTACAGAGGACTTTCCGAGTGGAGAAGGGAAAATGGCTGGCTTGTGGATACGTGTCTG
>Ga0129311_1001610_pt1 | contig 15521 bp, 17 predicted proteins | sample Go1ome_FD_94435 | JGI IMG/M metagenome (GOLD analysis project Ga0129311, IMG submission 94435) | Western lowland gorrila individual fecal microbial communities from Wisconsin, USA - Go1022B metagenome | ecosystem: Host-associated > Mammals > Digestive system > Large intestine > Fecal | place... | reverse complement strand
CTTCGAGTTTCTTGTCGTTTTCCTCTGCCGTTCCGCAAAGTCCGCGGAAGCTCGCGGTGGAAAAACCCAACTCGCGCAGCGCGCTCAGCGCCTGTTCCTTCACGCTCTTGTGGCATGCGATGAGGAGGTAGCGCAGCGTCTTATCGCTTGAGGCCTGCTGCCATGTGAGAAGACCGCTGAGCGAATCGGACAGCGCGCGCAGCGCGTCGTCCGTCACAGTTGCACCTACAGTGCCGAAAAGCAGGGAAAGCACACCGTCCGTGCTGTCAAGCGGCGCATCGACCGCGAGCCACGGCGCAAGGGACGCGCGCAGCGCTTCGTTCTTTGTCCGCTCGCTCTCGATCTCGCCGAGGCGGCGCATGTCCTCGTTGATCGCCTCTGCCGCGGCGCGCGCCTGCCGCTCGTTTTCCTCATCGAAAAACGACGCGCGGGAAACGCCCTGCCGCTTGCGGAACAGTCCCTTTTTTTCCGGCGCAAAGCGGTCAAGCGCGGCAAGCGCCGCGCGGTACGCGCGAGATTCCTCCTGCGCATTGAGCAGCGCCCGATCATCAGGCTTTGCAAGTCCTGTTTTCAGCGCTTCTTCGCTTCCGTCGATATGGGATATCTCCACACATTCCAGATCCTGCATGGTCTTGAGCAGCGCCTCGCGCTCGCTCTCCATGCCCAGAAGGCGGAGATGTTTCATTGCTACGATTGCCATTTGTCATTCACAACCTCTTCTGCGATCCACTGCGCCGTGCGCTCAAGGCGCCCGCGCGCTGCTTGCAGCATCTTGTCACATTCCTCACGGGAGCAGGCGAGGATCTTTTTCGTTTCTTCCCCTGCTCGCTGCTCCGCCGCGGCCATCATCTGCCGCGCCTCCACATCGGCGTTGCGGCGGCTGTCCTCGATCGTGCGGGCGGCGGCGCGCTGCTCCACGGCGATGCGGCGCTTGGCGTCTGCCTGCGCGGCGGCATACTGCTCTGCAAGCTGCTTTTCCAGTTCCTGCACCTGCTGCAATTCTTCCATTGCCATGTTGTCGTTCACCTCTTTTGACACCGTGGCAGGAGCATTCTCCCGCCCAGTTTTTCATATTATAGACGTTTTCGATAAATAAATCAATATTTGTTCTTCAAATATATTATGCAATTAAGCGATAACGCCCTTTCAGTTTTCGTTATGACTTCTTTATAACACACTTCCCCGGCCGATTCCATGGACACTCACTACCTTTTGTACAGGAACACATGCCCTTTTACAAATTGTTCACGTTATGGTATTTTACCCGCTTTTGCCCAATTTACAGGGAATACACAAAGCAGGAGAGATGAGTTTTTTCTCATCTCTCCTGCCCTTCAGCTTGGCAACTTATGCTTTTTCCACGTCCTCACGCACGAACATCATCAGAAAACTGATCGTCAGCAAAATGCACGAGACCCAGATGCCCTTTTCCGCGTAGCGCGCCGTCAGTACGCTGCCGCATCCTGCGCCGAGCGCAAACACACCGATCACTGCAAAATAAGTCATCGACTTTTGCAGGATCTTCTTGTCGTGCGTGTGGAAATAGGCGCACAGCGCGTCCGTGCCGCTGCGCATGTTGCCGATGCACATCGTGCTCGCGTAAGCGTGACCGCGCACCTTGCGGAAGGTCTGCACCTGCATGGCGCAGACGAATGAAACAAGCGCATTGGCAAAGGTGTTGACCTCCTGCGGCAAAAATCCGACAACAAGCAGCAAAACGATCTCTGCCAGAATGATGATCTGCCTCCAGTGTACCTTTTCCATGCGCTTATAGCGGCGATGGACACACTCTGCCACAAAAATGCCCGCCATAAACGAGAGTACCGGCACAAAATAGCGCGATACGCCGGACCAGTCCCCCGCAAAAAGATGCGTGCTCATCAGCACGATATTGCCCGTCTGCGCGTTGGCAAACACTTTGTCCCGGCAGCAGTAGGTATAGGCGTCCTGCAATCCGCCGGACATGATGATAAACGCGGCCATCAGAAAAGAATCCGACATCTGCCCGCGCGGCTTTTTGGAAAGGGAACTCATCTCGCACACTCTTCTCTCTTCGTTTTTTTGCATGGCATATTGTATACGCTATCGACGAAAGTTGCAATAGTTAAAGAGAGCTCTGCCGCCCGGCAGCAAACGCCATGGGGCAGCAATCGGTTTGCATTTGTGCGCCGCCCCGCGTCATCATGCGTCTTTCGTCAATAGTAGCCAAAGAACGCCGCCTTATCTTGTTGCACTTTTTAGGAGTTTCTGCTTGCATTACAGCGCCCTATGTGCAATAATTAGGCTGTACATAAAGAGTCCACCACAAGATATAGTGTTATGCCCCATAGAGGGACGATCAAAGAAGAGGAGAGAGGAACCATGAGAGTTATCAAGCGCAACGGCGCGGAAGTGGAATTCGACATCATCAAGATCATCGCGGCGGTCACCAAGGCCAACGATGTGGTAGATGAAGATGCCCGCATGACGCCCGTTCAGATCCAGCGCATCGCCGAGAGTGTGGAGCTTGCCTGCCAGAGTCTCGGGCGCGCCCCCACGGTTGAAGAGATCCAGGACTTTGTCGAGCATCAGATCATGGCGCACGGCGCGTTTGAAGTTGCCAAGCGCTACATCACCTATCGCTATACCCGCTCGCTCGTGCGCAAGAGCAACACGACGGACGATAAGATTCTCTCCCTCATCGAGTGCAACAACGAAGAGGCCAAGCAGGAGAATTCCAACAAGAACCCCGTCGTCAACTCCACCCAGCGCGACTATATGGCCGGCGAGGTGAGCCGCGACCTGACAAACCGCCTGCTGCTGCCCGAGGATATTGTCAAGGCGCACGAAGAGGGCATCATTCATTTCCACGACACGGATTATTACGCCCAGCACATGCACAACTGCGATCTTGTGAACTTAGAGGACATGCTGCAAAACGGCACCGTCATCACCGGCACGCTCATTGAGCGCCCGCACTCGTTCGCCACTGCCTGCAACATTGCGACGCAGATTGTCGCGCAGGTCGCGTCGAACCAGTACGGCGGCCAGTCCATCTCGCTGACACACCTTGCCCCCTTTGTCGACGTTTCACGTCAGAAGATCCGCAAGCAGGTGCTCGCCGAGATCGAGACCCTCGGCATTGCGCCGAACGAGGACAAGGTCACCGAGATCGTCGAAAAGCGTCTGCGCGAAGAGATCCGCCGCGGCGTGCAGACCATTCAGTATCAGGTGGTCACGCTGCTCACCACCAACGGTCAGGCGCCGTTCATCACCGTTTTCATGTATCTCAACGAGGCAAGAAGCGAGCAGGAAAAGCGCGACCTTGCCGTCATCATCGAAGAAATGCTCGAGCAGCGTTATCAGGGCGTGAAGAACGAGCAGGGCGTGTGGGTCACGCCTGCCTTCCCCAAGCTCATCTACGTGCTGGAAGAGGACAACATTCACAACGATTCGCCCTACTATTACCTCACCCGCCTTGCCGCCAAGTGCACAGCGCGCCGCATGGTGCCCGATTACATCAGCGAGAAGAAGATGCTTGAGCTCAAGGGCGATGTGTACCCCTGCATGGGCTGCCGCAGCTTCCTCACGCCCGACCGCTTCACCGACGCTGGTGTCGGCAACATTGCCAACGCCGGCAACTATGAGCCGGGCAAGCACAAGTACTATGGCCGCTTCAACCAGGGCGTTGTCACGATCAACCTTCCGGATGTGGCACTGTCCGCAGGCGGCAACATTGAAAAATTCTGGTCGATTTTCGACGAGCGCCTTGAGCTCTGCCACCGCGCCCTGCGCTGCCGCCACGACCGTCTGAAGGGCACGCTGTCCGACGCCGCTCCCATTCTCTGGCAGTACGGCGCATGCGCAAGACTCAAAAAGGGCGAGCCGATCGACCGCCTGCTCTATGACGGCTACTCCACCATCTCGCTCGGCTACGCAGGACTCTACGAGTGCGTGAAGTACATGACCGGCAAGAGCCACACCGACCCCAGCGCCACGCCCTTTGCCCTCTCCATCATGCAGAAGATGAACGACAAGTGCAAGGAGTGGAAAACCGCCGAAAATATCGACTACTCCCTCTACGGAACGCCGCTTGAGTCCACCACCTACAAGTTTGCCAAGTGCCTGCAAAAGCGTTTTGGCGTGATCGAAGGCGTAACGGACAAGGGCTATATCACCAACTCCTACCATGTCCACGTCACCGAGCCGATCGACGCATTCAGCAAGCTCAAGTTTGAGGCGCAGTTCCAGCACCTCTCCCCCGGCGGCGCGATCAGCTATGTTGAAGTACCCAACATGCAGCAGAATCTCGAAGCCGTTTTGCAGGTGATGAAGTTCATCTACGATAACATCATCTACGCCGAGCTGAACACCAAGTCTGACTACTGCCAGGTCTGTGGCTGGGACGGCGAGATCGAGATCGTCGAAGAGGACGGCAAGCTCATCTGGCGCTGCCCGAAGTGCGGCAACACCGATCAGGACAAGATGAACGTCGCCCGCCGTACCTGCGGCTACATTGGCACCCAGTTCTGGAATCAGGGCCGCACGCAGGAGATCAAAGAGCGCGTGCTGCATCTGTAAGATCCCATTGCCGATCAAACTGAGGTTGGGAGCGAATTCTCGCTCCCAACCCTTTTCTTGAGGAGGTCACTTTTATGCACTACGGTGAGATCAAAAACTGCGACATCGCCAACGGTGAGGGCGTGCGCATCTCCCTGTTCGTTTCCGGCTGCACCAACCACTGCGAAAATTGCTTTCAGCCCCAGACGTGGGATTTCAACTACGGAACCCCTTTTACAAAGGAAACGGAGGACGAGCTGCTGCGTCTTCTCGCCCCCGATTACATCAACGGTCTCACCCTGCTCGGCGGCGAGCCGTTTGAGCCTGACAATCAGCGGGCGCTGCTGCCGTTTTTACACCGCGTGCGGCAAGAACTGCCGCAAAAGAACATCTGGTCGTTCACAGGCTTTACCTGGGAAGAGCTGCATACGCCCGGCTCCTATCCCCGCTGCGAGGTGACCGACGAGCTTCTCTCCCTGCTCGACGTTCTGGTGGACGGTCGCTTCGTGGAAGCGCTGCACGACATTTCGCTGCGCTTCCGCGGCTCATCGAATCAGCGCATCATCGATGTGAGGAAAACGCTCGCGTCCGGCACGCTGACGCTCTGGGACGAAAAGACAAACGCTTAGAAAAAACTCCGTCAGGACTTCCTGACGGAGTTTTTTTATAGTATCGCGTTAAAGAGGATCAATGCGTTCACCACACCGAGCAGAATGCCCGCAATGACCTGAAGCGGCGTATGGCCGACGAATTCCTTGAGCTTTGCGTCCGCCAGCTTTTCTGACATCAGCGCGTTGAACGACTCCACAATGTCGTTGATGATGGCCGCCTGCTTCCCCGTTTCAAGGCGCACGCCCATTGCGTCCTTACAAACAACAATGGCAAAGATGAACGCGATGGCAAACTGGAACGACCCCGGCCCGTAAACGATCGCCGCCGCAGTTGCAAGCGAGGAGACGGTGGCCGAGTGTCCACTCGGCATTCCGCCGTCGCCGACAAGACGCGTAAAGTCGATCTTCTTTGTCACGATGGCATGAATGACCGTTTTGATGAGCTGCGCCCAAAACCATGACGAGAGCGCAACGAGCAAAAAGCCGTTCGACAGCAATTCCTGAAACCAATTCATAAATTCCGCATCCTTTCGCGGCGGGCCGTTTTCAGCCCCGTATGCTCCCTATTATACCACCGTTTTCTCCCACGGCAAGAAACATTCTCTTAAATTCTTTCTTAACTGCGCATAAGAAACGGCCGCCCTTAAAGCAGGCGGCCGTTTGTCGGCATTTTCCATTCTGTTACAGCGCCCGCTGGATCAGCCCGAGGATCAGGATATGAACGGGATAAAACGCATAGCAGGCATACTGGAAGGGCTTGCTGTGATACCCCTGCCGCCCGCGGTAGAGCCAGATCGGTATGAGCGCGAGGAGCGCAAGCCCCTGCTGGCAAAGTTCAAAGTTGAAGCCGAAGATGCTGATGGGATACAGCAGCCCGCCCATCAGGTTCACGTTGATCCAATAGAGCGCCAGCACCTGCCCAAGGAACTGCCACCAGTTCCTTCCGCGGAAAAAGTAGAACACAAACACCGTCAGCACGCCCATGCCGTAATAATCCAGCATTGCCAGCGTACCGATCGCATAGCCGAACACGCAGACTGCCGCACAGGTCAGAACGTACAGCCAGGCCTTTTTCTTTTCGCGCACAGCCTCCATCGCCCGGATCCCGAGAAGGCCGAGCAGCAGCGTCCAGATGACGTTCTGGTGGACGGGATAGAACCACGTCCCACCGTACATCAGGTCAAACGGGAGCTCGGAAAGAACGGCAAAGAGCAGCATGCGCTGCGCGTACTTTTTGAAGTTGTGCGTGTGGAAATAGCCCTCCACCGCCATAAAGGCGAAAATCGGAAAGGCAATTCTTCCCACGCAGGTCATCCACTCCTGCGCAGGCAGGAGCGTCGCCCAGAGGTGGTCGCACAGCATAAACGCCATCGCTAAGATGTGCAGCGTTGCTGCGCTGATGTCAAATCTTTTTTTGTTCATAAAAGGTCTCCTTGAATGGTAGCCGTGCCGCGTTGGTACACAGGGTCGTTCCCCGTCGGTGCCCTTACGCCCCGCACACCTCCGCCGCCAGTTGGGCGACGGTCTTGTGCAGCAGGGGGTGGCGCTTGCCCGGGGCAATTTCCTTAAGCGGCAGCAGGACAAAGTCCCGCATGTGCATTTCAATGTGAGGAATGATGAGATCATTGTCGTCCATCACAAGGTCATCGTAGAGCAGAATATCAAGGTCCAGCGTCCGCGGCCCCCAGTGGACGAGGCGCTCGCGGTGCGCCGCCTGCTCGATATCATGCAGACGATCGAGCAGCTCGTGCGGCGGCAGGAAGGTCTTGAGCTCCAAACAGGCGTTGAGAAAATCGTCCTGCTCCACCCCGCCGTAGGGCGCGGTCTTAAGATAAGAGGACACCTTCTCGACCTTGCAGCCGTGAAGCGCATCGAGCGCGCGCACTGCATCGTCGAGATACGCCTTCTTGTCCCCGAGATTGGAGCCGAGGGCGATGTAGGCGGTGTGCCAGAAGCGCGTGATCTTCACCGACACGGTCTTCACGGGAAGACCCACCGGCGCCCATGGCTTCTTGAGTTCCAGCGTCAGCCCCTTCACGAGCGGATAGTGGAGGAGGACTTCCTCCGCCATGTGCTCCGCCGCCGTTTCGATGAGCTGGAAGGTATGCTCGTGCATATAGTCGGTGAGAAAGGCGCTGACCTCTCCGTAGTGGACGGACTTTTCAAGGCAGTCCGCGATTCCCGCCGGGCGGGTATCCACATAGAGGACAAGGGAGATGACAAACTTCTGCCCCAGGCGGTTCTCCTCGGGGAACACGCCGTGGCGGGCAAAGACCTCCAGATCCTCTACATGGATCTCATCATAAGGCAGCGTCGTCATATCAGCCGTTCCTTCCATCGCGCAGGATGGCCTGCGTCATGCGGATCGCGCGCAGGTTCTCCTTCACGTCATGGACGCGGACGAAGGCTGCGCCCTTGAGCACGCCCATCACGGTGGTCACCATCGTGCCCTCCACGCGCTGATCGGTGGGCAGATCCAGCGCCTGACCGATGCAGGACTTGCGGGAGGTGGCCAGAAGCACGGGATAGCCCATGTCGCACAGACGTTCCAAATGATGAATGATGGTGAGGTTGTGCTCGTAGTTCTTGCCGAAGCCCACGCCGGGGTCGAGGATGATCTGATCGTCGGCGATGCCGGCTTCCTTGGCGATAGAGAGGCAGCCGCGCATATCCTCGCAGAATTCATCGAGGAAATTGTTGTACTCCGCCTTCTCGCGGTTGTGCATCAGGCAGCAGGGGACCCTGTACTGTGCGATGAGATCCGCCACCTTGCGGTCATACTTGAGGCCCCAGACGTCGTTGACAAGGTCAGCGCCCGCCTTGAGCGCCTCCGCTACCACCGGGCTTTTGTAGCTGTCGATGGAAACGGGGACATCGAATTCCTTCTTGATCATCTCGATGACGGGAACGACGCGGTCGATTTCCTCCTGCACGCTGATCTGCACATGGCCGGGACGGGTGGACTCGCCGCCCACGTCCACAATGGCCGCGCCCTCGGCGATCATATCGGCCGTGTGGCGGCGGGCATCGTCCAGATTGTTCCAGCGTCCGCCGTCGGAGAAGGAGTCAGGGGTCACATTCAGAATACCCATAATGGAGCAGTCGTGCTCCACATCAAAAAAGCGATTGCCAATTTTCATCATCGTAAATGGCTCCTTATGCTTGTAATGTCATATTTTTCTTTTCGGGGCTCCAGTTGCACTCCGGCTCCGCCGCGCAGAAAAGGCACATGCGCGAGGCCTTGTCCGCCCGGTAGAGCAGCGCCGCCAATCCGTCGCGTGACCGGTCTCCATCGCCCCGGTGCTGCAAGATCGCCTGTGTGATCTCTGCACGCTCCGCGGGCGAAAAACCGCAGTCCGCCATAATGATCTCCGCAAGCTGCGCGCCGGCCTCGTCGTGGGGAATGTTCTGCGTGTATTGGAGGTGGCGGCCAATGTCGTGCAGCAGGGCAGCGGCGTAGATAAGTTCCTTGTCTACCCCCAGCCCCCGCTCGAGGTTTTCAATGTAGGCAAGCCGCGCCACGTCCAGAAAATGAGCGCGGTCGTGGCGGCAGAACGCTCTGTCCTGCTCGAGGCGGGCGATCTCATCCACGCTTTCCCGCCACAGCTTGTGGCGGCAGATGGCATTGACGCGCTCCATCTCAGCAGTGCTCCAGCATCCGGTAGAAGTCGGTGCGCAGGCGCTCGTCATCGTCGAATACACCGCGCGTCACGACCGTCACAGTCTTTGCGCCCTGCTTTTTGATGCCGCGCATGGTCATGCACATGTGTTCGGCCTGCACGAGCACCATCACACCCTTGGGCTTGAGCTCGTCCATAAAAGCGTCGGCAATCTGGGCGGTGAGACGCTCCTGCAGCTGGAAGCGCTTGGCAAATACCTCCACTGTCCGTGCTATCTTGCTCAGGCCCACCACTTCCCCGTTGGGAATGTAGGCGATGGCCGCCGTGCCGTAGAAGGGCAGCATGTGGTGCTCGCAGAAGGAATAGAAATGAATATCCTTTTCCAGCACCATGTCGTTGTTGTCCACGTGGAAGCGCTTTTGCAGGTGGGTCGCCGCCGAATCGGTATAGCCGCCGGCAAGCTCCTCATACATCCGCGCGATGCGGTCGGGGGTCTCCAGCAGACCCTCACGGTTAATATCCTCGCCGATCCCGCTGAGGATCAGGCGAACACCTTCTTTGATCTTTTCCGAATCCATGCTCTGCGCCTCACTTTTCATTCACTGCATCCGCGGCCTCGCCCAGGAAGGACAAGGAGCCGAAGACGATCACTGCATCTTCTTTTCCGGCCATTGCAAGCGCCTTTTCGACGCCATGGGCCACACTGTCGGCCCACTCAACACTCGGGTTCACTTTTCCCACTGCCTCTGCCAGCTCGCGGGCGGGCAGAGCACGGGGATTGCCGGGGGTCTCCACGGTGATGATGTGCCTTGCAAGGGGCGCGGTCAGGTCGATGACCTGCGCATAGTCCTTGTCTTTGAACATTCCCATGACGAAATAGAGCGTCTTTCCGGGGAAATACCGTTCCAGAGACTCTTTCAGTTCCAGGGCCGCGGCGGGATTGTGCGCCCCATCGATGATGACCGTGGGATCGCGGCGCAGCGTGGTGAAGCGGCCGCGCCAGGCAGTGTGCAGCAGCCCCTCGCGCACCTGCTGGTCGGAGAGCGCGTAGCCAAGCTTTCGCAGTGCCTCCACGCCCTCGAGCGCAAGGGCGGCGTTTTTGATCTGATAGCTTCCCGCAAGTGAAATGGCGACATTCTCCCACTCTTTATAGGAAAAGGTCTGTCCCTCCGCGCCGTAGTGCACATTGCTGATCTTGCTCTCGTCCACCATTTGCAGGGTGCAGTGCTGCTCTTTGCAAGTATCCTTGATGACCTGTGCAGCCTCGCTCTTCTGCTGCGCGGAAACCACCATGGTATCCGGCTTGATGATGCCAGCCTTCTGCGCGGCGATCTTGGCGAGCGTATCGCCCAGAAGGTCTGTGTGATCCATGCTGATGGAGGCAATAACCTCCATCAGCGTGGTGGTGATGACGTTGGTGGCGTCCAGAAGGCCGCCGCAGCCCACTTCCAGCGTCACGATGTCGCAGCGCTTTTCCTTAAAATAGAGAAACGCCAGGGCGGTCTCTATCTCAAAGACGGTGGGGCTGGGAAGACCCGCTTTCTGCATGTCCTCGGCAGCGGCGGCAATGGCCGTCACATGGCAGGCGAGCGACTCTTTTTCGATGTACTCCCCGTCCACCTGAATGCGCTCCCGGTAGGAAAACAGCGTGGGAGAGATGTAGCGTCCGGTACGGTAGCCCGCGCCGGACAGGATCGTGGAAAGATAGGCCAAAACCGATCCTTTTCCGTTGGTACCGGAAATGTGAATGAACTTTAACTCGTTCTGAGGATCGCCCAGACGATGCAGCAGTTCTCTCATGCTCTCCAAGCCAAGCACACTTCCGTATTTGGAAACTTCGTCCAAATATACTCTTGCTTCTTTGTAATTCATACTGCTCCTTACCGGAGGCGGTCAGCCGCCTCCGAACGTAGTTAAGATGCATTATATTCCCGCCGTCGCATTCCTGCAATCATTTCCGTCAATTTTTCACCGTTTATTTTTAAGAATATCGTCGAATTCGGATTAAAAAAGCCGAATTTGCAAGTTAACGTGCAGATTCTAATGCTTTAGCGCACGCCCCGCACCCTTTTCACCTCTTTTGCAGGAAAAAGGCGAAGCAGAAAACGCTGCTTCGCCTTAGAGGGTTCGCTATTTGAAATTCTTCACACATTCCGAAAAGCAGGAGACCGCTCAGCGGTAATGCTCAAGCAAATTCTTGTAGAAATCGACCGCCAAGTGGAGCTTAGTGGAAGTCGAGATACAGGGTATTGTCCGTGCTCTCCACCACGTCCATCTCAAAGGCCCAGCGCGCGGCCTTGGTGAAAAGCGTCTTTTTCAGCCCCTTGAGGCTCTTGGTGCCGCCCTTTTTCACAAGATCCGTACCCTGAGAAATGCCGCAGCGCGAGATCGCGGCCGAGGCGAAATCAGTTGGATCGAGCCCTCTCTTCTCCGCCTCGTCCGTCAAAAGGTAGAGCCAGAAGGCGCGGTGCTCCAAAAGCTCTCGGATTTTGACCACAAGTGGGTTTTTGATCTTTGCTTCATTGATGATTTTTGACATGATTCTTTTCTCCCTCTTCACATTTCACAGAAAGCATTACGCAAATCCGTTCCTATTGTGCCCGAGCCGCGAAAAATGGCAAGAGGAATCCCTTTCTGGTCCATCGAGAATCGTTTTCACCGTGAGCAGCGCGAGTTCTCTCATTGCCGTGAAAATTATCCCCCCGCCGCGGAAAGTGCTTTGCACAGCGCGCTCCGATGCGGTATAATAGATAAGTTCGTTCGCCCATCTACGGGCAGACGTCCGATATTCTCACAGATCCCGCCGGACGCAGCACGCTGCGTCCGGCCATCGAAAGGAACCTTCTATGGACATCATTCAAACGCTTGCGCAGGAGCTTGACAAAAATCCGCAGCACGTGAAAAACGTTGTGCAGCTTCTGGACGAGGGCAATACCATTCCCTTTATCGCTCGCTACCGCAAGGAGCTGCACGGTGCGATGGACGACACCTCGCTGCGCACGCTCGAAGAACGCCTCCAATACCTGCGCGGCCTTGCAGAGCGGCGCGAGACGGTAAAAAAATCCATCAGCGAGCAGGGCAAGCTCACAGACGAGCTTGCCGCCGCCATCGACAGTGCCAAAACGCTCGCCGAGGTAGAAGATCTCTACCGCCCCTATAAGCAAAAGCGCCGCACCCGCGCGACCGCCGCGCGGGAGAAAGGGCTTGAGCCGCTTGCATCGCTGCTCTTCGCGCAGGAGCGCGGCTGTCCCCGTCCCGAGGACGCCGCGCGCAGCTTTATCGACCCGGAAAAGGGCGTGGAAACGCTCGCCGACGCCTTACAGGGCGCGAACGACATCATTGCCGAGTGGATCAGCGACAATGCCGCCGTCCGCGGCTCGCTGCGCGAGATGCTGGAAAAGCGCGGGACGCTGCGCTCTCTCGCCGCGACGGAGGAGGACAGTGTCTACCGCCTGTACTACGATTTCGAGCAGCCGCTCTCCCGCTTGCAGGGCCACCAGATCCTTGCCATCAACCGCGGCGAAAAGGAGAAAATGCTCAGCGCGACCGTCTTGCTCGACCGCGAGCAGGCTCTGCCGCTGCTGCGCCGCGCCGTGGTGAAGCCCGGCTCTGCCGCCATGGATTTCGTCAAAGCCGCCGCCGAGGACTCCTACGACCGTCTCATCTACCCCTCGCTCGAGCGCGAGATGCGCGCTTCGCTCACAGAACAGGCAGACGAGGGCGCTATCGGTCAGTTTGCGCTGAATCTGAAGCCCCTTTTGATGCAGCCGCCTGTCAAGGGCAAGGTCACGATGGGGCTTGATCCCGGCTACCGCATGGGCTGCAAGGTCGCTGTCGTGGACGGCACGGGCAAGGTGCTCGATACCGCCGTGGTCTACCCCACCTACGGCGAGCGGCAAAAAGGTGAGGCCATCGCCGCACTACTCAAGCTCATCAGAAAGCATGGCGTGGAGCATATCGCCATCGGCAACGGCACTGCCAGCCGCGAGACAGAGCAGATGGCCGTGGAGCTGATCCGTCAGGCAAGCGCGTCCGGCGCGCATGTGAGCTACATGATCGTTTCCGAGGCAGGTGCGTCGGTTTACTCGGCAAGCAAGCTCGCCGCCGAGGAGTTCCCGCAGTACGACGTGAACCTCCGCTCGGCGGTGTCGATCGCGCGGCGCTTGCAGGACCCGCTCGCCGAGCTTGTGAAGATCGACCCCAAGGCCATCGGCGTGGGGCAGTACCAGCACGACATGCCGCAAAAGCAGCTCGACGATGCGCTCTGCGGCGTGGTGGAGGACTGCGTCAACGCCGTCGGCGTGGACATCAACACCGCCTCGCCGTCGCTTTTGCAGCGCGTTTCCGGTCTGAACGCGACCACAGCGAAAAATGTTGTCGCCTATCGCGAGGAAAACGGTGCGTTCACCTCTCGCGCTCAGATCAAAAAAGTGCCGAAACTCGGCCCCAAGGCCTTTCAGCAGTGCGCGGGCTTTTTGCGCGTACCGGAGAGCAAAAGCGTTCTCGACAATACCGCCGTCCACCCCGAGAGCTACGAGGCCGCAAAAGCGCTGCTTGCGCTCTCAGGATACACGCTCGCAGATGTGAAGGAAGGCCGCATTTCCGATCTGCCGGAGCGCATTAAGTCCTATGGCGAAGGAAAGGCGGCGGCAGAGATCGGCGTGGGCATACCCACGCTGCGCGACATCGTGAGTGAGCTTTTAAAGCCCGGCCGCGACGTGCGCGACGAGCTGCCCAAGCCCATTTTGCGCACCGATGTGCTGGAAATGAAGGATCTGACACCCGGCATGGTACTCACCGGCACGGTGCGCAATGTCATCGACTTCGGCGTGTTTGTGGACATCGGCGTACACCAGGACGGTCTCGTTCACATCTCGCAGGTGGCGGACAAGTTCATCAAGCACCCCTCCGAGGTCGTCTCCGTGGGTGATGTTGTGAAGGTCGTGGTGCTCGAGGTAGATGAGAAGAAAAAGCGCATCAGTCTCAGCATGAAGCAGGCATGACATTATTCCAGGATCACAGCAGCATCAGGGCATCAAAAAAGTCCGCAATCTGAGCGATTGCGGACTTTTTAAGTCTTGAACAACAACTGCTGAATCTAACAGTGACAGCGTTTTCCTTTCGCTGCCCTCTGCTGAAACGCTGCAGCAAGGCGGAAGCTGTTATTCCCCCCTCTCATCGTCAAAGTAAAGTCTCATGCCGCATTTCTGGCACGTTCCGGCTTCCTTCGCCCAATAAACGCCGCGGAAGTATTTTCCGCAGTGCGGGCAGCGGTTTGTGGCGATCAGCAGCGCCATAATGGGCAGAAACAGCAGAACGGAGAGATTCATCAGGTTGGTCGCTTTCGTCACGACACTGGCCAAAAACAGCATCGCATTTGCAATAACCAGAACAAGTACCATTTTGTTTCTGACTCTGCTCACACCGCTTTTCTTCATATTCGTTACCTCCACGATTTCCGACATAATTGATTTATTATACCCCAGCACAAACAAGGATGATAGCTAAAGACTTCATTGGTGGCTGTACCTCTAAAAAAGGAGTCCTAAGATTTCGGTGTATTGTTTTTCTTCTATTGAAAAGATTCCATTATAGGGTTGTTCTATAAAGAATCCGTTCTCATCCTCAAAGACGTAGACAACACATCCGCTCAGCCCGTCGGAAACTTCAAAAAGAATCTTTATAAACTTGTCTGTCATTGGAGAGTCACTATAGCTTTCGCCCGACTTAATGTGCACTGTTGATAAGTTGGCGAACAGATTGTCTATTTCTCTTTTATCAGTAATCGTTTCTCTTTCCGTTTCCCATACCCGGTCCACCGCAACGCAGACGCTGCGCTTCACGTTGAAAATGCAGGTATGATAGTGTCCGGCAACTGCCGGGTACAGCCACCATTCGGCAAACGGCGTCCGGGCTGGCTGCCGTGTCGTCAGATAGACCGCATACGAAACGTGAAAAAAGCGAGTGCTTTCCGCAGATAGGCCAAGATAGCGCAAAAGCCCGTATATGTCCCCCATTTCCATGGATTCCTACGCCACCTCTCTGCCCTCAACTTTTTCGATCTCATCCCACAGGGGTGATAAAAGCTCCTTTATCTCCCCCTCCTCCAGCATGAGCAGCAGGAACACCAGCGCAACGGCGGAAAAGCAGTATATGCCCCGCTCCAAATCGCTGTATGCCCGTCCAGTGATGCGAAGCTTTTCCGCCATCTGCTCCTGTGTCAGTCCCCTGCGTTTTCTCAAAGCGCTGACATATTCCGAGAAGAATTTTCGGAGTATTTCTTTATATGGATTCATGTGCCAAGACCTCCGTTTCGACAGATTTCTGCATCTTCTGCAAAAATCTTATCCCATCACGAAGTACGCTTCCATGTAGCACACTTCGTGTCTCCTTAGAAACCGAGGGCAACGGTCAAAGCCATCCGTTTGCGCCGTGGCCGGAATGCAAAAAGCGCAGCCGCAGAGAACATCTGCGGCTGCGCTTCGATTCATTTTCAAAGCTTCGGCATCACTCAACGTCATATTGTTGTCTAAATAAATCAGCGACGATGTTTTGCTTTTGAGGCATCGGGCGGACAGTCGAAGCCAGACTCGCCGCCTACTCCGCGCAGAGCTCCGCCACCAGAGCGTCCATCTGCGCTTCGCTGGTTTGGTTCAGTGCGCCGCGCAGCGATACCTCCGTTTCACACAGTCGGAGTTCCTTCATCTTTTCCAACTCGGCGCGCATCAGCCGCGCGGCAGCAGGGGCCCAT
>Ga0129311_1001609_pt1 | contig 15536 bp, 3 predicted proteins | sample Go1ome_FD_94435 | JGI IMG/M metagenome (GOLD analysis project Ga0129311, IMG submission 94435) | Western lowland gorrila individual fecal microbial communities from Wisconsin, USA - Go1022B metagenome | ecosystem: Host-associated > Mammals > Digestive system > Large intestine > Fecal | place... | reverse complement strand
CCATCTCATGGATTGTGATGTTAAATATTGTTTTTTCGATTCTGTTGGAAGATATCCATCAGGTTGATATGCTTTGTGTTCATTTAATCCTTGTCTTGCAATTGTTTTTCCTAATATAAATAATATGCTAAATATTTTTATGTGTATATTCTTAAATAAGTTAAACTTTGTATGCAATAATAGTAATATAATAATAATTATTATTACAGAAAGTGCCACATATACTATAACACCTGTACTAATTGATAGTATAAGTTCTGATTTTGTTGAATTATTTTGAATGCTACTTTCTTGCACATTTAATTCATTACTCAAATCCTCTATTTTAACTCTATTTGTCAATGTTCCTGTTGAATTTTCTGTCATTGTTATTGTTGCCACTAATGTTAATTCAACACTTTTTCCCGCTTCTATTGTTTGATTTGCTATACTTGTATTAATTACACTACCATCTGCATTTTTCACCCATGAAGAAATAGATTCAGAAGCAAGATTTAATCCTTCTGGTAAGTAATCTATTACTTTGCCAACTTTTCCAGGTAGTTCTCCATTATTTGTTACAACTATCTTATATTCAACTGTAACAACTGCACCTTCTACTTCTTTTGCTTTTATTTCTGCTTTGGCTAAGTTTGCTTTAGAATATGGTGTCTCTGTTGTTCCATTTTTTGTTTTTACAGTAATTTTAGATATATAATTATCAACTTTAAAATCAAACTTTTTGTTTTCAATTAAACCTAAGTTTATATTTTCTATGTCTTTATTTAAAGTAATTTGTTCTGTTACACCTGCTGTGATTTTCTCTCCATTTACTGATACTTCTTGTTTTGTAGCATTTGAATTAGTGCTTTCACTTACTCCATTTGCTTTATATTTTGTAATTCTATATTGATTTGTATTATATTTAAATACTACATTATATTGGCCATTTTCAATATTTGCAAAATTATATTTACCATTATTATCTGTTTTTGTTTCTTTTGTAACTTCTCCTTTTGCATTTATTAAATATGTTTGTATTCCAGATAATAATTGCTCATCATTTTGTTTTTCTCCATCTTCATTTTTATCATTCCATACATATCCATTTATCTTGTATTTCTTAACTTCTGGTTCTTCTGCTTCTCCCGGAATATCTGGTTGGTCTGGTGTAACAGGTTGGTTTGGTTCTTCTGGTGTTTCTGGTTGTTCTGGTTGACTTGGCTCATCTGGAATAACCGGTATATCTGGGTCTCTAAATGTTGTAATAATATTTTTTATCTCTTCTGTTTGCATAGACAAAATAACACTATTATGAGGAATAACAGCTTCATTCTCATCCTTAACTTCATATGAAAAACCGCTAACCATTGCTCTATTATATATAGGCGTTTGTTTATACACAAATCCTGCCTTCACTTTAACATTAATTGTTACTGTTTCTTTCCATGGTATAAGCATTGGCAATTGTATATCTGGCAATCTGTTGCCATTTTCATCTTTCTTTCTTGTTGATAAACTTTGCACAATATCTTTAGTCTCTTTAAAGCCTATTTCTTGTGCTATTTCATCTCTTTCAAGTTCAAATTTATTATAAACCATTTGTATTGGTTTAACATCTTCTGGTAACGTATCTGTTATCCATACCAATGAATAATATTTTCCATTTATTTTATAATTTCCTCTTCCAATATTTGTAACCTTTATTTCATAGTTTATTTCATCGTTATATTGTACTTTTTCACCAGCTTTATCTGATGTTATAGAAATTGTTACAGATTCATAAGGCAATTGTAATCTATTTTCATTTGATTTATACAAATCGTTTATTGTAGCAACTGCTTTAGTTTCTGCAATTGATTCATTAAGTTTTCTTTCTATTTTTGAAGTATTTATTCTAGCATAAAAAATATAACGTCCTGGTTTTAGACTATAAGATACTACATTTCCATCCAATATTGTCTTAGTATGTGGCTTTGCCATTTCTTGATCATATGTTGGATTTCCATTTTCATCTAATGAATAAACATATCCTAAAACACCTTTAGAAATTTCCATACATTCTGGTAATTCAAGCTTTATGTTGAATTCTTTATCTTGATTTCCTAATACTGTTATCTCATACTCTATTTGATTACTTTGAGCTTCATTAGCTAATAAGAATACTTTGTATTCAGCTTTATTTACATTATGTGTTATATTCTTTTCATCACTTAAACCTTCTCCAATAAATGCTTTGATTTTTGTAGAAATATTTTTATTATTTTCTCCTTCAGCTAAGTCATTTACTTTCACTTCAAAAAAGGTATTTAATGGTTGTCCAGCTTTTATCTTTCCTAATTCTATTTCTATATTTTTATTGTTTTCATCGTATTCATAACTATTTACAAGTTTTGTATTATCTTCGTTAGTCACTAATTTAGTGTAAGTTACACCTTCTGGCAATGTTGCTAATATTTTTACATTGTCTATGTCTTGTTCTGTTGTATTTGTTGCTGTTATTTCATATTTTATGAATTCTCCTTCATAAACTGTATCTCTTGTTACATCTCCTATTACTGGTTTTACAGAGATAGAGATTCCTTGGGCAGTTGGTACAACATTTTCTTGTGTTTCTTCTGTTCCACTAGTTGGAGCTGCAGAGGCTAAACTTCTTGTCATTTTTTGTATTGTGTTTTCTGGCATTAAAGTTTGATTAAAGTTCTCTAGTATTATTTTATTTTTTATTACTTCAGTTTCTGTGTTACCTGTATAATTATTTTCATTTTGGTATGCAGATTTTAGGTCAATTTCCTTGCTCTCAATATTGTTTGAAAGTATTATTACTGCTGGTATTTTTATTATTGTTCCATCTTCTAGTGCAGGAGATAAATATTTAGTTTGCTCTCCTTCTAGTTCTACTCTTATTGTTCTATTTTCTGTGTTATATTCTATATTTTTTATTTTTAATCCATTTGCGTTTGTTAATGTTGCTTTTTCATTTAACAATACTTTTTCTGTTTCTTCTGGTAATTGTATTGCAATTACTGGATTTTTAAATAAATTATATTTACTGCTATTGTTGTGTAAACTTACTTTGAATTCTACTTCATTTTGTTTTTCGTTTGTCCATGTTGTTAGGCTTGGTTCTATTGTTACTTCAGTTTTTGAATCTTGTATTTCTATATTTGTTATTTCATCTTGGTTGTATATTTCTTGTATTTTTGATAGTTCTAAGTTCTTCTCTTCTGCTTTTATTTCTTTTTCGTTTTGTATTGTTATGTTTCCTGTTTTTACTGCATTGCATAGTTCTAGTGTAATTTTAGTTGTTCCTTCTGGATAGTTTATTTTTATTGTTCCATCTTCATTGCTTTCAGTATCTTTATTTATTTCTGCCAATACTTGTTCTTGGTTATCTAGTATTTTTAATGTACCTTCTTCTCCCAAAACACCTAATATGTTTTGCTTTTCCATTTTGCTTGATTTAAATACTATGTTTTCAGTTTCTATTGCCTCACCATTTTTGTTTATGAATTTTTGTGTTAAATCTATTTTTTGTGTTCCTAAATTTTCTTTACTTATATTTATTTGTACATTTTCTTTGTATGCTGTTTCGTAGTTTGTTCCATTTACTACATTTGATTTTATATAGCCATTATATACATTTGTGTTTTCTACTTTTGTTGATACTAGTTTTGATATATTTTCTTTTACTATTTGTGTATTTTCAAAACTATTTTCTATTCTTGTTTTTTCTTCTGTGTTTAGTATTTCTACTATTCTTCCTGTTACTTCTAAGTTTCTTTCTTTGTTTTCGCTATTATAAGCGTTTTCTCCATAGTTTAGTATTATGCTAAAACTATCTTTTGCGTTTTGTTTATATTCTTCGTAGATATTGCCATCTTCGTTTTGGTTGTTTGATGTTACTATTGCTATTGCTCCTGTTTCTTTTTTGTACACGAATTTATAGTCTTTTCCTTCATCTGAGCCATTTGTAAGGAGTGTTGATTTAGCAATTATATTTACAGTTTCTGGGAATTCATTTTCAACTTTTGGGGCATTGAATAAAAGACCTGTTGCTACTAATGGCACATGGTTTTCGTTGTTTTTATATTCAGTTCCTACATCTACACTATATTGCATAAGTAGCCCTTTTTCTGTTTCACTTTCGTAGTTTATGTATTTTTCTAAAACTACATTTGATGTTGCTACTATGTTTTCTGTGTTTATGCTTTGCTCACTTTCTTTTGCTATTGAGAATAATAGGTTACTATTTGCAGATAGCACCACCAATAACAATAATATAATTAATCCCCTTATTTTGTTTAGCTTTTCTTTCATTGCTTTCCTCCTTGGCTTTAAGAAAAAGTTTATTTCTTATATTTATTTTATATATATAATATAATTTTTCTTAAAGTTAGGCAATGGCAAGGATTAGCAGTTTTTTCGATTATTACAATATTTTCTTTGGAAACTCTTACGGAAGCAGTTTTTGCACTATTTAGTCGCTTTATGTTTAAATTTGTATTACTTTTTTGTGACATAGAACTATATATATTCCTTAAAAAGCTTATTGCCCTAAGTGTTTTTATTTTTCTATAATTTTGAAACAAAAAAAGAAGGCAGAAAACTTTAAAAGTTTTCCGCCTTATCCTAAGACCTTTTAACATACATTTCTGGCAATTTCAGAACTATACACGCATCAATAATTATGCAATTCTATAACAACATCATAACCTAAGATATCATATCCTACTAATTCAAAGTTTTTTATAGAAAGTAATTCATCCGACGAGTATGAATATCCAACATATACAGAAAGATATGCTTTACCTCCATTTTCCAATATTGCCTCGTATTTAAATGTACTCTCATCAATCTCAATCTTTACAACCTTCTGTCCAGAATACTCTTCCGTCTTTCTCCTAAAGCATTCCTCCAGCGTATACATTCCTTCAGGATTATCTTCCATAGGTTCTATGTCAGTTCCCTTAGGTTCCTCTGTCGTAGTAGCTTCGGATTCGGTTGTCTCTGTTGCAGAAGACTCGATAGTCTCTGTTGCAGATTCGGTTGTCTCTGCCTTGGACTCGGTCGATGTCTCAAGCTTAGTCGATGTCTCGGGTTCAGCTGTTGTTGTAGCAGCTGTGGTTGTTGTAGTTGTCGTGGCCTCAGTCTTTTCCGCAGCGGTGGTAACCACTGCTCTTGTTGCGGCGACGTCGTTACCGGCGCTACCTGTACTTCCACATGCAGCTCCTGCTACACATGTAAGTACTACTGTCGCGATAATCGCGTACTTCCGTGTTGTCTGTCTTAACATAGTAATTCCTCCTTTGGGCCATTTGGCCAAGTCCAAAATATTTATTTGAGTCACGCGTAATCCTTAAGGATTTCTACGTTTATCTTACTTTAATTATACTACTTTTTTCTTAGAAAGTCAATATTTACCAATACTTTTGTTCGTTATGCTAACTGGCTTCTTTATTAACTTTCACTCTTTTGAACGCTATGTTCGTATTGTATCTTGAAAGTATTTTCTCAAGATTTTGATACACACTTCCTCCACTTCCACCTCACGATGGATAGCTTGTGCTTCTCTATGTTGTTAGCGATATATACCTCCACTACGGACTTTCACCGATAAGCTAAACAACTTGCCTGTCGCACCAAAAAAGAAGGCAGAAAACTTAAAGTTTTCTGCCTCTTTTTGACTTTCGGCCTTCACCTTCCTATGATCTTGCATCTTAATGGCATATTATATTATTATTATTCTTTTAATATGATAGTATACGTATCAGCTGCCAGATCAAAATCAGAATCTTTTTCTATCTTCTCCACAGAATACAATTCATTGGAATCATACTCCATATCACCACTCACGCCAAGAAAAACATATTTTCCATTTTCAAGTACACCCCAGAAAAGGTGCCCTTCCCAATCCATATGCATTTCAGCAACTTTCTGTCCAGTAAACTCTTCTGCCTTTCTCCTAAAGCATTCCTCCAGCGGATACATTCCTTCAGGATTATCTTCCTTAGGTTCCTCTGTCGTAGTAGCTTCGGATTCGGTTGTCTCAGTTGCAGAAGACTCGATAGTCTCTGTTGCAGATTCGGTTGTCTCTGCCTTGGACTCGGTCGAGGTCTCCAGCTTAGTCGATGTCTCGGGTTCAGCTGTTGTTGTTGCAGCTGTGGTTGTTGTGGTTGTCGTAGTTGCCTTCGACTTAGACGTTGTGGTCTCAGTCGACGATGTTGTTGTGGTTGTGGCCTCAGTCTTTTCCGCAGCGGTGGTAACCACTGCTCTTGTTGCGGCGACTTCTTTCGCCCTTATAGCGTCGTTACCGGCGCTACCTGTATTTCCACATGCAGCTACTGCTACACATGCAAATACTACTGTCGCGATAATCATCGTGATCTTCCGTGTTTTCTGTCTTAACATAGTGATTCCTCCTTTGGGCCATTTGGCCATGAAAATATTTATTTGAGTCGCGTGTTATCCTAAAGGACTTCTACGTTTATCATACTTTAATTATACCACTTTTTTCCACAGAAGTCAACTATTTCCAGTATATTTGTTCGTTATGTCAACTATTTTTTGTTGACTTTTTTAGTCTCAATTCGACACAAACTTTTTGAAACTTTTTGGGACACTCTTAAAAAGTTTGAAGGCCTTGATTTTTAAGAGTGTCCCAAAAAGTTTGATGCAAAAAACCTAGGCATTGCCTAGGTTTTTGTTATGATTTATGCTTTATTTAAGAACTTTTTTCTTTATGATTATTATTCCTGCTCCAAGTACTGCTATTGCAGATACTGCTGTGATTATTATCCATGTGTAGTCTCTATCTTCACCTGTTGCTGGTGTTATTGTTGTCCATTCAGCTCTATCGTATGTTCTTGATGTGTTTGCACTTGGTTTTCTTCCTGTTTTTTGATTTGTAGAATATACAATGTTTGTTATTTCTACATCATTATCGAATCTTATGTTGTCTCCATTTGCAAGTTCTTTTGATGTAACTATTTCAGCTGTTTCGCTTTCTCCAGGTTCCATTTCTCTAAGTAGTTTTCCATCTTCTGAAGCATATTTCATTATTACTGCATTTTGTGGAATTCTTACACTTCTTACAGTTTTTGTTGATGTGATGTTGTCCATCCATTCATTTAATATTTCTGTTGAAATTACTGATGATTTTTCCCAGTTTCCACCTGTAATGTAGCCATCTTCATCTGTAATCAAGTTCTCTGTAAAGTAATTTTCTGTCATAGTTTTTGGTAAGTTCTTGAATTCGTCTTTTCCTACTGTTGTCCATGTATTTGTGTTTACTTTATCTTCGGCTAACAATACTGCTCCACTACAGATATCATATACATTTTCTGCTCTTAATTTCATTTTTACTTCTTTGCTTTCTTCATCAATTGTACCAAATTTGTAGTAGTTTTCATCATCGTAATCTTTTTCACTATCATTGCTTACTGTAATTGCATATTTTAATTTTGCTGCCATTCCTGTTGTTATGTTTTTATCTACTTGTACCCAAATGTAAGGTAATCCATTTCCACCAGAAACGTATTTTTCACCTGTTCTAACTTTTAGTTTTCCGTCTTTGTCAATTTCAGCATTTACAACTTGTTGACCATCGTTTGTTGTTAATACAATTCCTCTTAGGTCTTTTTTGATGTTCATTACTTGACGAGGTCTTTCTATAATACCAAAGTCGATGTTTTCAACTTCAAATTTGAATCCATTTCCTTCTGGTGTTTGAGTATATTCGTCTTTTTCAATTCCTATTTCGAAGGCTGGAGTTGTTGATTTCATTTCGATGATTTTTCCTCCATAATCAGCTATTATTTTATTAATTTTTTGCATTTCAGCTGAAGTATAATTTTCTGTAGCTAATTCTAATGCTTCGTAATCTATTGCTAATCTCATGTTATAATTATCTATTGCATCTGAGTATCTATTTCCTTCATCTTTATACCATTTTACATCGTTTGCTCTTTTAGAATTTACATAGATTGTTCCTTTGTAGTCTTCTACTTTGTAGCCATTTGCATCTCCCCATGTATATACTAATCTGTATGCTCCTGGTAAGAATCCAGAGATTGTGAAGTTACCATTTTCTGTTGATATTGCATCTGCATCTACCCAACCGCTTCCATTATATACTTGGGCTACTTTATTTCCTTCATTGTCTACTAATTGTACTTTAACACCCTTTATTGTTTTTTCTCCGACCTCAAATATACCATTTCCTATTCTTTCATTGTTGTTATTTAATTTATCTTGTAATACTGCATCTTCGAATACTGTTCCTGAAACTGTTCTTTGTCCAGCATCTACTATTTTTAGTCCTGGTGCTTTATCATCATCATCTTCATGTTCTGTTTTATGGTTATTTGGTATTGATGTACTATCTATACCTGCATATAATGTTTTAAATTCGTCTGAGTATATAGAGTATTTTGAAATTTCTGCTTTGTTTTCTAATCCACTTGGTGTTTCTCCACTATTATGCTCAGCTATATTGTATAATGCATTTATATCTCTTATTTTAAATTTGATATATAAATATTTTGTGTTTGTACCATTTTCATTATCAAATGGTTTAAGTTTTACTGATTCAGATAGTGTAATTCTTCCATCTTTATATGTTCCTTCTATCTTTTTGCTGTCATCACCAAATACTGAGTTTTCACTTAAATACATTTCTCCTGAATATTCTAGTTCGTCTGAGAATACTTCGTTTATCTCTTTTATTTCTGCATATAGATTTGATGATGCATTTTGTAGTTTTATTTTGTACGTAATTGTTGCTTGTAATCCTTTGCCCTCACCAGTATATTTTGCATCTGCTTTATATATAGGTAAACGATAATCTTCATCAAATTTTACTCCTAGAGATGTATCTGATGGATTTTCCATTTTTAATTTTTGATTGTAATTATATGTGTATGTATATCCATTTATTGAAACATCTGCTCTAGCTATATCTTTTTGTAGTGTTAAGTTTGGCATTTCTCTTTGATATACACCGAAATTGATGTGTTTAATTTCTGTTACTACATCTTGGGCAGCTTTTAGTTTTTCATAGTAATCCATTAAGATATTACTTGTTGTAACTGCTGTCATCGAGAAGTCAGTTGTTCCTTCTAGTTTTACTCCGTTTGATGTTTCTACACGTTTTGCTGTGTTTTCCAATGTAATTCCATCTTCTGATTTATTGTATTTTAATTGTACTCCATCACTTAGAACTTGACCTTCTCCTGTTATATCTTTAAATTTGTTATTTAGTTTATTTCTCATATCTTTAAGGTCAAATGCTTTTGGTGTTGTTTCATTTATTGATCCATCATCATTATATCTTTTAACTGCTTCTTCTGACTCTATTGTACTTTCATAAATGAATCCATCATATTTGAACATAATTACATAATATTTTAAATAATCTGCTGTCTCTGATTTTTCTGATGCTCTGATTCTTACATTTTCAAATGTGTATTCACCATTTTCATCTGTAAATGTGCTTACTCGTTGTTGTTTTTGTCTATCAAATAGTATTACTTCTATTCCTTCAATTAGCTTATCACTTGCAGTAAATACTCCATCTCTTGTTTGTTTGTTCTTTCCTTGTAGATTATCTTCCCAAACTTTTCCAGAGATTTTGATAAATACTGGTACGTTTTCAACTTCGAAAGTGAATACTCCTGTTGCATTTGCTTTTACTTCTTGTGTGTCGATTAGTTTACCATCATATTCATTATTGTCTTTTTTGAATTTTCCTAGATCGTAAACTTCTCCATTTTCACCTTTTGCAGTTTCATATAATTCGTATGTTCCTACTGGAAGTTTTTTAAGTGTTTGTGTTATTCCATTTGTTGTAGTTAGATTTGCAATTTTTGCGTCTGTAAAGTCTTTTGTGTATGTGTCTTTCTCTAATACTACATTATTTTCGGCTCTTACCCAACCTTGTTCGTTTCCATCTATTCTGTATAGTCTGAATACGTATCCGTTTAAGGCTTTTCCTGTATCTTTATCTGTTTTGTGAACAGTTACATCAGTATATGCTCTGCTATTTACTGCTGTTACTGTTGCTGTTTGACCTGCTGATACACTAAATTTTAAATTCATAATTGTATCATTCTCTGTTGTTCCTTTTTTCATAACAACTCTTTTTGCTTTTACAAAATCGTCTTTTCCAGGTACTTTTGTTTCTCCTAGTTCATAGATTCCTTGTAAGTTCTCTGGTAGTCCTGTTTCATAAATCCAATAATATCCTGTTGGTAAGTTTTTGATTGATATTTTTCCTTTTGAGTCTGTTTTGAATGGTTTTACTTTGTCAAATGCATTCTTTTCATTGTTGAATGTAATGTTTTCTCCATTTTGTTCTACCCATCCTTTTTTCTCAGCATATACTTTGAATTCTATGTCTTTTAGGCTTATTGTTGAGTCTTTGTTTTCGTCTACCTTTTGGATTTCTAATGTTCCTGTTTTTGGAGTTTCTAATTCTACTTCTGGTGTTATTGTTGTTTCTTCAGATTTCCAAACTAAGAAGTTTTGGCTAGGTGAATTTCCTAATAATACCATTCTAGATTTCATTGTTGAAATTGTTTTATTTGCTTTTACTGTAATACTTTTAATTTCATTATAATCTTTTTCTGTTACTATATAGAACTCTTTTGCATCTACAATTTTATCAAAACTTTCAACTGTTTTCATATCAGTAGATATTCCTATAGCGTTTTCTCCATTTACTTTTATTTCTCCAACTTTTGTTGCTTTTAAGTTTATTCTATATGGTCCTATAAATGTTTTTCCATTTATTTTTGTTACACTTACTCTGCTTTTTTCAGCTTCTGTCATAACAGAATCACTTAATTCTGCTGTTTCTATTGCTCCTTGTGCCATCATATTTTCTGCATATTGTTTTGCTTCTGCTATTTTTCTGGCAGCACTTACAAGGTTTCCATTATTCAAAGTATATGGTGCATGGAATGAACTTGATAATCCAACTGCTTTTAAATCTCTTATCCATGTAGCATTCCAGAATATTCTTGATAGTACATCTTTATATCCAAATGCAGTTAAATCTGATGAATTTTCAGTTGCTTTTTGTGTTAAGTATGAAAGCATTAAGATTGGTTTTATTCTTTCATCTGATAAAGAATATTCTGTTCCATTTGGATTTTCTATACTATATACTACAACTGTGTTTTTATTGTTGTTTACATCAAATACGTTAACTATGTCATAGTATCCTCCCCAAGAATTACCATTATCTTTTGGTGTATGTCCGTCGATACAATATGCTGAATTATAGCTATTTGATGCTGTAATTCCTATTTTTTTACCAATCATATCTTTTGATGGTGAGTAATTATACCATGAATCATTTTGTGCTTCTTTTATTAAGTCCATTACTGTTGTTTTTTCACTTGTAATTGAGGCATTTATGCTTGTTACTATTATAGCTAATAATGCTATAAAGAATAACATTGATACTGATATTTTTTTAGTTTTATTTAATATCTTACTCATGTTTTGCCTCCTTTCTTTTCTTTGTGTATACTATTATTCCTGTTGCAGTCATTGCAATTATTGCAATTATAATTCCTATTGATACTTCAACACCTGTTCTAATTGATACGATTAATTCTGCTGAGCTTGTGTTATCTGCTGTATCTTTGTCTGGTATTGATAATTCATTACTTGATTTTGCAATTTCTGCTTTGTTTGTTGTTACACCTGTGTTGTTTTCTGTCATTGCTTTTGTTAATGTTAATACAACTTTCTTTGTTTCTCCTGGGTTTATTAATTCTTTTGAAAGTGCTGTTGTATGAACATTTCCATCTGTTGACTTATACCAGTCTTTGTTTATTTCTGAGTTGAAACTCATATCTTTTGGCATATAGTCTACTAATTCGTTTGCATATCCTGCAAGTTCGCCTTCGTTTGTTACTTCTAGTGTGTATTCTACTAATACTGTTGATGATGCTAATAATTTTGCATCTATTTCTACTTTTGCTAGTTGTTGTTTATTGTATTGTTTTACTACTGTTCCAGCAGTATTTTGAATTGTTACTTTGCTTATGTATTTGTTTATTTTTAAATCAAATACTTCGTTTTCGATAAATCCAGCATCTATATGTTCTAAGCTTTTATTTGTTAATACTAATTTATCTGTCATTGCATACACTTTTGAATTGCTATCTGTTGTTATTGTTCCTGTTATTATGTCTGAGTTTGTTGTTTCTGTTGCTGATTTTGCTTGGTATTCTGTATTTCTATATTTTAGATTGTCATATGTGAATACTACCATATAACTTCCTTCTTCTATGTTTTCAAATTCGTATGCACCTTTTGAATCTGTTGTTATAGTTAATTTTGAACCATTTTCATCTGTTACAAATTTATTTGTTTTTGTGTTTACTAACATTACTGTAATTCCTGCAAATGGTTTTTCTGAGCTTTCTCTTATACCATTTTTGTTTGTGTCTATCCATGCCATACCAGAAATTGAATTTTTTGTTGTTACTGTTCCTGGTATTGTTGGATCATTTTCTGAATTTGTTGGATTTTCCCCTTGTTGTGGGTCTACTTCTGGTTCTTCTTGTGGTTCTTCTTCTCTAATATTTGCAGCTAATACATGTGTTATTCCAGTTGTTTTTACTTCTTTTTCTAATAGGTTTCCTACTATAGTTGCGTAGTTTGTTATTTCTTCTCTACCAGTTTTTTCTTCATCAATTTTTGTTGTAATTGTCACAATTGCTGTTTCTCCTGGATTTAATACTATTGTTTGAATTATTGTATTATCTTTTGCAGAAATTTCTGTTTCTTTTTCTCCTATTTTATATGAAGCTTTTTGTACAACAGCTGCGTTTGGAACATAGTCTGTGAATATGAATTCATCTGTGTCTGTTCCAATATTTTTCATTCCAATTTTATATACTAGTTCATCACCTGTTTTTACTGTGCTTCCACTTGCTATATTAACTGTTTGAGCAATTTGTAATTTTGATTCTGGCATTGCTCTCAATTTTACAGAAACTGTATTTGAATAGTATGTGTTTTCTCCAACTGTTGCTGAATAGTTATATTCTACATTTGTTCTTGTTGGTTTCTCTTCTTGCATGTATAGTGACAATTTGTATTGTTTTTTGTTTTTAGCAGCTAATTTGTTAATTGTAAATGTTAATGTATTACTATTTGTTGTATTATTGCTTATTACAAAATCCTCACTACCTTCAACATTTGCTTCTAATTTATCTATCTTGAATTCTTGTGGTACTTTTATTGTTACTTTAATATTTTCTAATAAGTTTTCTGTTTTATTTGCTATTTTTAAGATGTTATAAGATATTACATCTTTTTCAGCACTATATTCTTTTGCTATATTTGTTTGTAAATCCAATTCTAATTCAGCTTGTTTTACTGTATTTGTTTTATTAATTTCAACCATATCAATATTTTTTCCACTAATTGTTGCTTTAGATTTTAGTTGTGTCGCATCTTCGTTTACTCTTACTTGATATACTATTGGTTGTGATTTTGTTCCTGCTAATAATGTTTGTAAATTAAATTCTTTTGATGTATTTTCTGTTAATTTTTCAAATGTATAGTCTTTTTGTAATTCGTCTTTTTCTGTTACATCTTCATATATTTTTGCTGTTCCATCATGGTCTACTGTTAATTTTAAATTTTCTATATTAGAATTTGTTAAATTTTCTACAACATATGTATATGTTACTGCTTGACCTGCATTTATTTGGTCTCCATCTTTTAATGTTACTCCAGCTGATACTGCTGACATTATAACTTTTATTTTATCTGTTTTTTCTTCAACAGCTTGTGTTGGTTCTTGTGTTGGTTCCTGAGTTGGTTCTTGTGTTGGCTCTTGTGTTGGCTCTGCTGTTTCTTGTTTTTGTATATCTATTATTACATCTGTTGAAACAGGTTCTGGTTGTGTTGCAGCATTTTCGTTTGTATATGACATTGTTACTTTTGCTGCTTTTGCTACTGGTAGTTCTGTTCCTTCTGGTACATTAGCTTTTACTGCTACTTTTGCATTTACTGTTACTACAATTCCTCCAACTGTTTGGTTATCAAACATTGTTTGTTCACCTTTGATTGGAATTATTATTTTATTTCCTTCTACTGTTATATCACTTTGTTCAACTTGTAATTCATTTTTATCTGCAAATAATGCTTTTGCTGATACGTTTGATATTTCTGATACATCTTCTGGTAATTCTAATGTTATTTTTGGTTGTTTAAATAAGTATGTATCTGGTGTTCCTGTTGGAAATTTAACTTGGAACTCTACATCATTTACATTTTTTGTTGAAAATACATTTCCACTTGTTAATGATAATGTTGCTGGTTTTGTTGTTGGTTCTTTTAATTGTGTTATTGCCTCTAACCATGAACCATTAGCATCTTTGTTTGTTGTAACTCTCATTTCTGTTACTATTGCGTTTATATTTTGTATTGTTTCTTTGCTTAGTCCAGCATCTCCAATTATTGTTTTTTCTGCAACTATTTCTATTGTTCCTTCATTTACTGGTTTGCTTGTTGTTATTGTTATATTGTGTGTATTTAGTTCAACTTCTTTTTCTGATGAACTATTTATTTCTTTTACGTTTCCTTCATCATCTTTTATTGTTATTGTTCCTTCTGAGCCCAATACTTTTACTACATTGTTCCAATCAAATTTTATTTTTGTGTATTTTGTTTGATTGTTTATATCTTGTTTAAAAGTTTCTTTTACTTCATTATCAACTACTTCTAAGTGTTTGAATTGGTCTTTTGATAATTCTAATTTCATACTTGTTACATCTGTTTTATCTGAAACTTCAATGTTGTATTTTTCTGTGTAAGGTGTTCCATTGCTTGAGTTTGCATACATTAACCCTTTATAAATGCTTTTTGATGTGCTTTCAGCTGATGCACTTACAATATGTCCAGTTGTAAATTGTATGCTCATTGGACCTTTTTCTGCTTTTGGTAATTTTACAGTATCATCTTTTAATGTAGTGTTTAATACTGCTAATTTTACTTGAGCTGTTTGTATATCTCTCGTAACTGTTTTTACACTATCTATATTTTCTACATCTTCATATATATATATTAATGTATATACATCTGTTCCAGTTCCCCAATTTATTACATTGTCTTTAAGGAATGTATTTGTATATTCAAATACTGGTGTTGTTCCTGTTGTTATATTATTTGGACTTACATTTACTTTACTACCATTTACTAAAAGATTTATTGTATCTGGTTCTTTGTCATTTACTTTTGGTATAGTTACATTTAATTTATCTTCTGTTCTTGGTAATAGTCCACCATTAACAGTTATCTTTTCTTGTACAAGAACTTTGTTTCCATCTTTTATTGCTTTTTCTGGTTTGTAACTTACTGATGGTAATGCTTTTTTTGCATCAGTTTCATTCCAATTTAAATGTGTAGTTATTTTTGCTTCTATAGCTTTAAATGTTTCAGAGGCTTTGTAATCTCCTGAAAGGACTATTTCATTGTCCATGCTGAAATAATCTACATTTATTGTAGATTTTTTCTCAAATGTTACTGGT
>Ga0129311_1001607_pt1 | contig 15560 bp, 13 predicted proteins | sample Go1ome_FD_94435 | JGI IMG/M metagenome (GOLD analysis project Ga0129311, IMG submission 94435) | Western lowland gorrila individual fecal microbial communities from Wisconsin, USA - Go1022B metagenome | ecosystem: Host-associated > Mammals > Digestive system > Large intestine > Fecal | place... | reverse complement strand
TTGTATAGTCATCTGTAACAAAAGACAACCTAAAAAGAACTGATTCCTCCTCTTTCAAGATTTCTTTTCAATATTCTATTATTCATGTTATCGCCATCTTGATATTCACACATTATTTTCATATAAAGTAATGTGTCATAATCAAAAATGTACCACAATAGAAAAGAGGTGTTTCCACCTCTTATGCTTATTTTTTTAGTTTATTAAATAATGGTTCAACTGCTTTCAAAAATCCTTTCCAGTATGGAGGATACGCATCATATCCTCGATATTCAAGACCTTCATCCCAGTTAATATCAATACCAAGTTCCCATTCATTGTTATCCAATTGATTCTGTCCATTATTTTCAGGAATGTATTCTTTATTCCAGTCTAATAGATAGAGTTCATTAAACAGCCAGTCTTTCAACCGTGTCCAGTCTTCTTTGCTTAGTACGTCTGCAACTTTATCAAAACTGCCCTCATTTGCATCATATACTTCATATACACAAGAGCCATCCTTTTCCTGAATCATTCTTAAGCGAACACTTCCACTGACGATATCTCCATAACGGAATCTCAAGCCAGTCACTGCATCTACCATAGGAATTCCTTCATCAGATAAAGCAACTCTTCCAAATGAATTCTTACAGTTGTTACAAACAAAGTATTCACTGTGTTTTTCTACATCTTTACTTCCACAATGTGGACAAATTAATTTCTTAGCCATATTTCTCCTTTCAGTGACACGCTTTATTTTAACGCATCTATTTCATATCTGCATCATTTGTTTGATTTTTCGAAAGCTATATAGAAAGTAGGCAATTTCTACAATTGCAGTGAGTATCCAGGAACATGGATATAACAAATATAATGATGTAATTGTATGAAACTGTGCAAAAATCGTATATACCCACAGTACTCTAAATGCACAAGATCCAATCATCACAATGATTGTTGGAAGAATACTCTTTCCAATGCCTCGACTAGCCGCAATCGTACAATCCATAAATGAAGAGAGGCAGTATGAAAATGCCATGATTCTCAACTTTTCCATTCCTGACTGCATGACAAGTGCATCATTTGTAAATAGTGATAAGAACGTATTCCCAAATATAAGAAGCAATCCACCAAATAATACACCAGAAGAAAATGAATAGAACAATGCAATCAGATAACTCTTCATCATACGTTCCACATTTCCTGCACCATAGTTTTTAGATACAAAAGAAGAACAGCCTGTATGGAAAGCCGCCAGAACGTTATAAACAATCGTATCTGCATTATTCGCTGCAGAGTTTCCTGATACAACAATTGCATCAAAAGAATTCACTGCCTTTTGTACAAATAGATTCGCTATCGCAAAGATTGCATTCTGTAATCCAGCTGGAACACCTAATTCCATTACTCGCATAAATGCATGGCGATCAAATAAAGATGGTTCCACTACCAATTTACAGATATCTTCACGACTCTTTAAGTGTGCCAGTATTAATCCAGCACTCAAATACTGTGCAATGACAGATGCAATCGCTACCCCATCTGCAGCTCTATGAAATACAATAACGAAGAATAAGTTCAAAATAACATTCGCAATTCCCGCAACTGTTAAATACATCAAAGGTCTTTTCGTATCTCCACACGCGCTCAGCACACCATTTCCATAATTATATAAAGCCATTGCAGGAAAACCTAATGAAAAGATCTTTAAATACAATGCTGCCTGTTGAAATAACTCTTGTTTCGTATTTAATACATTCAGCATGATATCTGTTGAGAAAAAAGAAATCAGACAAATCAAAATTCCAACGACACCACACGCAACAAATGCACTGCATATATTCTTTTTTGTCAGCGCATTGTTCTGTGCACCTAGACAATGTGCAATGACAACCGTAACGCCACTGCCCATGCCTATAAGAAACCCTGTATACAACGATACAAGGATCGTTGTGGAACCAACTGCACCAAGCGCTGTATAATCCGCAAACTTACCTACAATTGCGACATCACTTAAATTAAATAAAACTTCCAAGATCTGTGCAAACATCAACGGTACACTAAAGAAAAATATATTTTTCCAAAGAGAACCTTCACACATTTGAATACTCTGTTTCATCTCTACACCCTTTTATTGCATACACTATTGTATCCATTCTTTGTAAAGGGTAAAGAAAAACTTTCCAAAAAGATGGAAAGTTAATTTGTTTTCAACAATTTATCTCTGTTTTTCGCAACAAGCAATGTAATTACCATTTCAATTACAAATGCAAATACCATGAATAGATACTGCCCATTTGCTAAAAAGTGTCCTGCCATACAATTTAATAGCACCTGGATCCAGCTGCTTGCCGCTACCGCAATACAGAATTCCTTCGCTGTGATTGTTGTCTGTGCGGATAAGTATGGAATGATTCCATTTGGAACCCCTGGAACCATACATGCAATTGCCACAACAAAAATCTGATGCCCCTGATTAATTTTCTGAATGAGCCAGTTTTCTTTCTCGCCTTCTTTATGAATCAGTGTTGCAATATTCTTTTTAAACAATCTTCCAATTGTAAATGCAATCACATTTCCACTGACAAATCCAATCCAGCAAACGATAAAGCTCTTCCACCATCCATAAATCAAAGCGCCTGCAACTTGAATAACCATGGAAGGAAACACAATTGATACGACCTGCATTACACAAATCACCCACAATACAACAAATCCACCAATCGTTGACTGTGCTTCTAAATATGCTTTCAACTCTTTCTGATCACCATGTTCCAATAAATGAAACAATTCAACAATTTGATTTCCAAACGTTTTATATACGATATATGCCATAAAAACCACAACACATATCATCAATAAGATCAATGTATTTTTTCCTATCTGTTTTACCTTTTTTTCCATAAACTAACCTGAATTGCCTAAGGAATATAGCATATTTCTTAAGAAATATCACAACTTTTATTAAAAAAATATATAAATATCAAAAATTGTATATACATAACGCAAAATTTTAACAGTTCTTTTTCATAAATTTTAATTTCTCATTTTCATAATATATGAAAATATATGTTTCTATTTCAAGTACATTTACATATTTGTTTTCAGTTTAAATACAGTATAATATAGCATGGTTTGGTCTATTGGTTACTATTGTCATATATGGGGATATAGGAACAATTGATAATATGATGGTATTTTTCTTACTGCCTGCACCATACATTGATAGATCACCTATTCAGAAAGGATGAACTAAAACATTAGTTCAATTAAGGTAAAATGGACAATTCTAAAAAGATTAAATGGTATGCCTTGTCCTTTATGTGTTTCTCAACACTTTGGGGATTCGGTAATGTCGTTAATGGTTTCATGTACTTTAACGGCATACAAGTTATTTTCTCATGGTTAATGATGTTTGCATTATACTTCATTCCATACGCATTAATGGTAGGAGAACTCGGCTCTGCATTCAAAAACAAAGGTGGAGGCGTTACATCCTGGGTACAAGAAACAGCTGGAAGCAAACTTGCATATTATGCAGGATGGACATATTGGGCAGTACATGTCTCTTATATCGCAAGTAAATGTTCCAGTGGCTTAAAAGCTATTTCATGGCTGGTATTTAGAAACGCAGAAACATATGACTCTTTCCCAACACGTTATATTCAGATTGCGGCACTGATCGTACTGATCGTATTCTGCTATATCGCTTCTAAAGGTTTGAACCCACTAAAGAAGCTGGCAACACTTGCTGGAAGCAGTATGTTCGTACTTAGTATTCTCTACATCATTTTGATGTTTGGTGCACCAATCATTAATCCAAATGGTGGATATGTATCCATGGACTGGTCAATGAAGAATCTCATTCCAAATTTCAATGTTGAATACATCACAAGCTTATCTATTCTTGTATTCGCTGTAGGCGGTATTGAAAAGATTTCTCCATATGTAAATAAGATGGAAGGCAATCCAGCAAAGCAATTTCCTAAGTCAATGATCTTTGCGGCTGTTATGGTTGTAATCTGTGCTTTATTCGGTACGATTGCTATGGGTATGATGTTTGATCCAGAAATCATCAATGCAAGTGCAGAAATCAAGAGTTCTTATATTTCTAACGGTTCTTACTGGGCATTCCAGAAGCTAGGCAACTACTATGGTATGGGCGATCTATTGTTGATCATCTACGCTGCAGCTACCGCAATCGGACAGTTTTCAACACTTGTCATTTCTATCGATGCGCCATTAAGAATGTTATTAGAAGATGAAAATTCTTCTCAATATATTCCTAAGACATTACTCAAGCAGAATCAAAATGGTTCTTACGTTAACGGTATCAAGATGGTAGCATTACTCTCTGGTACAATCATCCTTGCACAGATGACAGTTCCAGGCGCAGCTGCAGTTCTTACACAGCTCAACAAGCTCAATTCTGTATGTATGCCATTCCGTTACATCTGGGTATTCTTTGCATATATCATGCTTAAAAAGGCAGGAGATGCATTTTCTCAAGAATATCATTTTGTAAAAGGTAAAACACTTGGTATGATTATTGGTGGCTGGTGCTTCTTTGTTACTCTGTTCTGCTGTATTACAGGTGTATACTCAACAGACATGAGAACAATGATTCTAAATATCTGTACACCAGTTGTCTTGATTGTTCTTGGTATGATCTTACCAATAATTCGTCAAGCACAAGATAAGAAAGAAAAAGGCAACTAAAATGAACGAAAAAACAGTATCCGAAGAGTTATTTCAATTTATTCAAAACAGTCCAAGTATGTTTCATTCCATTCAGACAATGAAGTCTTACTTAGACGAAGCAGACTTTACATACCTTCCAGAAAATACAACATGGAGTCTTGAAAAAGGAAAGAATTACTACACAATTAGAAATCATTCCAGTATTATCGCATTCCAGGTTGGTTCTTCTTTAGACAACTATCATTTCCAAATGTGTGCATCTCACAGTGATTCCCCTACATTCAAAATCAAGAGTGTACCTGAATTAAAGGGACAGGGCGATTACTTAAGATTAGATGTTGAAGCATATGGCGGCATGATTGATGCAACATGGTTCGACCGTCCATTAACAATTGCTGGTAGAGCTCTTGTTAGAAATGGCAATACAATTGAAAACAAGCTTGTATACATCGATAAGGATCTATTATTGATTCCTAATGTTGCAATCCATCTCAATCGTGATGTGAATAATGGCGTTCACTTCAATCGACAGATTGATCTATGTCCTCTATTCTCTTGCGGCAAAGCAAAAGAAGGAGACTTTAGAAAGATGATTGCGGATGAATGCGGTGTGAAGGAAGAAGATCTTCTTGGTACAGACTTGTTCTTAGTCAATCGTCAAAGACCATGTATCTGGGGATATAAAGATGAATTTATTTCATCTCCTAAATTAGATGACTTACAATGTGCATTCACAACACTCAAGGCATTCTTAGCTTCTAAGAATGATCATGACATCAACGTATTTGCTTGTTTCGACAACGAAGAAGTTGGTTCAAACACAAAGCAAGGCGCAATGTCTACGTTCCTCAAAGATACACTGACACGTATTAACCTTGGACTTGGCTTCACACAAGAAGATTACTTCAAGGCAGTTTCTAAGTCTTTTTTAGTCAGTGCGGATAATGCACACGCTGTACATCCAAATCACCCAGAAAAGACAGACGCTGTTAACTGTTCTTACATGAACAAAGGTCTTGTCATCAAGGAAAGTGCAAACCAGAAATATACAACAGATGCATTCTCAAGATCTGTAATGATGCAGATTTGTCATATGGCAAATACACCTTTCCAGACATTTGCAAATCGTTCTGATTCTGCAGGTGGTTCCACACTTGGAAATCTTTCTAACACACAAGTCAGTGTTCACGCAGTAGATATCGGTTTACCTCAGCTATCCATGCATTCAACATATGAAACTGCAGGTATCGAAGATACTGTTACAACAATTGAAGCATTAACAAAGTACTATTCAACAGATATTGATATTACAAATTTTGAGTGCGTTAACTTTCGTTAATCAATCAAAGTTACATGTATAAGATTTCTTCAAAAAGCAGTAGACGTTAACTGCTTTTGAATTGTACAATATTAAAAGCAGTAGAGAGGTGATGCAAAGTGACAGAAGTAAAAAAACATGCATATTGGATCCACTTCACAAGAGAAGACAAAGAATCCATCAATGGATTTGTTTATCTACCACAATGTACTTGTTCAAATTGCGAACAACGTGTCAATTACGAAAAACCAATTTGTCCATATTGTGGGGCAATCATGGATGCAGAAGCTCCAAAGGATACAACAGAGCACTCGTAAGAGTGCTTTTTTTATGAAAAAAATATCCATTTACTGAAATGATTTCATCATATTCTGCTTGCGAAACTGCAGTGGCGTTAACTGTGTCGCTTTTTTAAATTCTTTCATAAAATGTCCAAGATTATTAAATCCACTTTCCAGACAAACCTCCATCACTGGAAATTCTGTTGTACTTAATAATGTTGTTGCATGATGAATACGATAGTCATTAATATAAGAAATTGGTGTTTTTCCAAGTGCCTTTTTGAAAAAGCGACAGAAATACTGTTCATTCATTCCCGCAAGTGCACTTAGCTGTGCAAGTGTTAACTGACGCTGGTAATTCTGATGAATATAGCTGAGTACACGCTTCAAAAGCTCTACACGTGGGTTGTGAGAAGGATTGCTTGAAGTTAGTAAAGTATATTCCGCAAGAACTCCAAGAATACTCAATAGTGCAGCTTTTACCTGCAATTGAGAAACAGGATTTTCAATTGTAAACTGATCACGACAAACATGGTTTTCTTTATAAAATATCGAACGAATTTTCAAAAACTCCTGTTGAACCTGTGAAAATGCTGGATGTTCAGAAGTTAGAAAAGACGGGAAAGAAAGCTTATGTTCTGATAAAGGAAGCAAAAATTGTTCCTGTACGAGATCTAAAGTTGCAAACGTCAATAAATCTGCAGAGAATACAACAGCCTGTTCCTGATATTGATCAGAATCAGAAGACAATGCATGTAATTCTCCACTATTGATAAAACAAAAGCATGGACTTTTGAGATGCGTTATATTCATGTTGATATCCACCTGATAAGAATCCTCTTCCAGATAGATAATCTCAATCTGTTCATGCCAGTGATGCTTTACAACATACAAAAAACCAGACGAATCATTTTCATGCATCGCCTGGTAAAAGGCACATGGAAAACTAAAGTTTCCATGTTGCCTTGCTTCTTTTAAAGATGAAGGAAATGTTTTATCTTTCATTCATGTAGAATAACACGTGCTTCATATGGTTGCAACTTTCCAATCGTATGCATTTTGTAATTAGAAATCAATTCCTTTGCATCAGGATCATCACAAAGATCACAATCCTGTTCATGATCAGTAAAGTTGCAGACAACAGTTAATGTCTGTCCATCAAGAAGACGATTATATGCATAGATAGATTCACTGTCTTCTAACAATCCCTGGAATGTTCCATAGACAATGATTGGAAGTGTATGACGCAAACGAATCAATTCCTGATAATAATGGAATACAGAATCTGGATCTTCTAATGCAGCTTTCGCATTGATTTCTGTATAGTTTGGATTCACATTGATCCATGGTGTACCATCTGTAAAGCCAGCATTTTTAGAATCATCCCACTGCATTGGCGTACGTGCATTATCACGACCAATTTCCTGTAGATAACGCATCATGTCTTCTGCCTTTACCATTCCACTATCTACGTATTGATGGAAAGCATTGATACTTTCGATATCACGGTAATCTTCTAATTGATCAAAGTAAACGTTTGTCATGCCAAGCTCTTCACCTTGATAAATATAAGGTGTTCCTTTCATCATATGCAGACAAGTCGCAAGCATTTTCGCAGAAACAACACGATATTCTTTGGAATCATTACCAAAGCGAGAAACTGCACGAGGCTGATCATGATTATCAAGATACAAACTATTCCAGGCTTTCCCTTCTAGTTCATACTGCCATTGATTCATGACACGACGGAAATCTTTTAATTGAGGTTTTTGATCTGTCCATTTTCCAATTGGACCACTCACAAGATTCACATGTTCAAACTGGAATATCATTCCCAGTTCACTTCCCTCATTATTTGCATATTTCTTTGCTTCATCAATCGTAACACCACTTGCTTCCCCAACTGTAAGCAGATCATAATGAGAAAGGACTCGCTTGTTCATTTCCTTCAAATATTCATGAACACGCGGACCATTACATACGTATGGAGCAAGACTGCCATACAATCCATCTTCAATTGGTCCATCAGGGAAAGATTGCACTTTTGAAATCATACTGATAACATCCATACGGAATCCATCAATTCCCTTTTCACACCACCAGTTCATCATATCAAAAACTTCATCACGAACCTTTGGATTTTCCCAGTTCAGATCTGGCTGCTTTTTTGAGAAGCAATGCAGATAGTACATACCTGTACGTTCATCTAGTTCCCATGCAGAACCACCAAACCAGGAACCCCAGTTGTTTGGTTCTTTGCCATCTTTTGCCTCTTTCCAGATGTAATAATCACGATATGGATTTTCTTTAGAACTACGGCTTTCAACAAACCAAGCATGTTCATCTGAAGTATGGTTTACCACAAGATCCATTACAATTTTAATATTGTGACGATGCGCTTCCGTAAGCAAATGATCAAAGTCTTCCATTGTTCCAAAATCGTCCATGATATTACGGTAATCAGAAATATCATATCCATTATCATCATTAGGTGATTTATAAACTGGAGAAAGCCAGATAACATCTATTCCAAGTGTCTGTAAATAATCAAGATGTGCAATGATACCATTCAAATCACCAATACCATCATGATTGCTGTCAGCAAAACTGCGAGGATAAATCTGATAAATGACTGCTTCTTTCCACCATGCTTTTTTCTCTTCTGTCATATTTGCCTCCTGTATGGTTACAAAATGTGTTTATCAGTAACACAATTCTATTTTTTTCATTTTTACTTTAACTTTTGAAAAGAAATTATTCTACTGTTAATATGACACAAAACTACGGTATTTTGACTTTCCACAAAATATCTTTCTCACAACATAAATAAAAGATGCACTCATGCATCTTCATTTATGGATTACATTGACCACATGGCGTATATCCATCTTTTATGATTTCATCTCTTGTTAACTGAGAGATTTCTTTATTATGTTCTGCCATTTCATTAACACTTTCACAATCCATTGTATGAAATTTCTTGCTCCTTGTATTCAATACATAGCCACTTTCTACTTGTTGTGTTTCCTGTACTTGTGACTGTTTTTCTGTTTCAAAAGAAATATTCTTTCCATCTGTCTTACACGCAATCGTTCCTTGCTGATCTGTACGAAAAATCACACTGCCAACCTGTTTTAATCCATCAAGTGTTTCTTTATGTGGATGTCCATACACATTGTCTTTTCCACATGAAATTACAGTATAGGATGGCGATACTGCATTCAGCCATGCACTAGAAGCTGCATTATAGCTTCCATGATGTCCTGCTTTCAATATATCAACATTTACTTCATCAAAATGATTATACAGAATCAGCTGTTCTTCCAATTGTTCTGCATCCCCTGTAAATAAAAACGAAACATCTTTATAATCCATACGCAATACAATAGAATTGTTATTCTCTTCATTGGGAAGAATATCCGTAGGACCTAGCACTTGAATCGTTGCTTCTCCTAAAGAAAATGTATCTCCATCACTTGCAACATTGACTGGAACATTTTTTTCTTCCGCCTTCTTTAGAAATTTATTGTATGTTGTATTTTCACTTTCTGTATATGGAACGAGTATCTGCTTGCAGTATGCTGCTTCTAAAGCAGCACTTAATCCGCCAACATGATCAGCATGAGGATGTGTTGCGACAACATAGGAAAGTGTATCAATTCCTTTTTCCTTTAAGATCGTATAGATTTTCTGTGACTGGTTAGATAAGCCGCCATCAATCAGCATTGCTTCATCGTTATCGACAATTAAGGTAGAATCCCCTTGTCCAACATCAATAAAGTAAACTTCTAATCCATCACTGACTTCTTCACTTGCGTGATATTGTTTATATCCTGCAGTTAGAAGTAATAGACTTCCAATCAGCAAACTAAATATATGTTTCCTTTTTCTCATTCCACTATTTTATCAAAAAAAGAGAGGAAAGTTCCTCTCATAAATGTAATATTGATGTCGCAATTGTGAAGTAGATCAAAAGTGATAAAGCATCAATAATCGTTGTAAGCATTGGAGAAGCCACAACAGCTGGATCTAGACCTGTTTTAGAAACAATCAAAACTAAATTACTTGCGATAAATTTAGAAAAGAATACAGAGCACACAATTGTTAATGAAACAACTGCAGCAACTAAGATTCCAATCTGATCAAAAAATACACACTTCAAGAATACCGCAGAAGCCAATGTGATTCCACACATTAAGCCAACACGTAATTCTTTCCACACAACTTTCGCATAATCTTTAAATGTAATTTCTTCTAGAGATAATCCACGCACAACTTCTACAGAAGCTTGTGATCCAGCATTACCACCTGTATCCATCAACATTGGAATATAGGCTGTTAATACAACATATTTGCTTAATGCAGATTCAAATGAAGTAATGATTCCACCTGTAAAAGTAGCAGAAATCATCAACAATAACAGCCAAGGAATTCTCTTTTTCCATGTTTCAATCACAGTTGTTCTTAGATATGGCTTGTCATTTGGAATGATAGCATTCATCTTATCGATATCTTCTGTTGCTTCTCGTTCCATGATATCCATGATATCGTCAACCGTAATAATACCAACCATACGGTTTTCTTTATCTACAACTGGTAAAGCAGTAAAGTCATATTTTTTAAAGATTTGTGCAACGTGTTCCTGGTCATCACCTGTTGTACAAGATACAACGTCTTCATGCATGATATCAGAAATCAATTCATCTTTTGAACGAATGATTAAATATCTTAACGCAACTGTACCAATGAGTTTTCTCTTACCATCTAAAACATAACAAACATTAACTGTTTCAGAATCTTTGCCTAATTGACGAACACGATTGATTGCATCACGCACTGTCATAGATGCTTTCAAGTCCACAAATTCAACGGTCATAATAGAACCGGCAGAATCTTCAGGGTACTGTAAAAGATGATTGACATCTTTTCTAGTTTCACTAGAAGCATATGCCAGAATTCTTTTTACGACATTCGCAGGCATTTCTTCCAGTAAGTCAGTCGCATCATCTGCGTACATGTTATCAATAATAACACCTGCTTCATGATCACTTAATTGTGTAATGATATATTGTTGAGAATCATCTTCTAACTGTGAAAATACATCTGCAGCCAATTCCTTTGGAAACAAACGGAAGATTTTTAACATATCTTCATCTTCCATTAACTGAAGAATCACTGCCAGATCACTTTCGTTCATATCTTGTGCCATTGCACGCAATGCTACGAATTTTTTCTCTCTTAAAAAGCCTCTGAAAATTTCGAGGTCTTTTTCATAATTTTTTTCCATATATAGTTCCTCCAAAGATGGTTATGATTATGATGTAACGGAACATCGTCTGTTGTATTCGCATATATCGGACTACATTGACTCATAAAACCACCTCCTTTGAAACCTCTAAAACAAATAATAACTGCCTCAGATTGAAAGTCAAGAAAAAAGGTGATGCTTCACCACCTTTTTACAAACAATTTTTATAAATATTCACAATGTCTTCTACAGAAAGAGGAACATATGCATTTGCTAAACGACCATTACGATTTGCATGCTTTGCCATTTCTTCAAAATATTCATCCGTAATATTCAATTCACTTAATGTAGAAGGAATACCACAATCTTTAAAGAACTGTTCCAAAGCATCAATAGACTGCTGAATCAATCCATCTTCATCTTCACCATCTAGTCCCATAACATTTTTTGCAAACTTCACAAATCTTTCTTTACATGTAGGATCCTTCTTAACAATGTAACGCATCCATCTAGGTGTTAGAATTGCTAGACCAACACCATGTGTAATATCATAATACGCACTCAATTCATGTTCCATTGCGTGACAAGGCCATCCCGTGGATGCTTTACCATATTCAGGAATACCAGAACATGCAATGGAAGAATCTGCCATCAAATTTGCACGTGCAGAATAATTATCTGGCTCTTTCAATGCAATTGGCAAGTTCTTCATAACAGACTTCAATACTGTTTCTGCAATTCCATCTGCCAGATCACTATCCATTGTTCTAGAAAAATAACCTTCAAAGATATGAGACATGATATCTGCAGAACCAGCAGCTGTCTGATATTGTGAAACAGAATATGTATATGTTGGATCACAGATCGATACACTAGGGAATGTATATGTATTGCCTAATTTTTCTTTTGTTTCTAGATTAGAAATAACAGCACCATCATCATATTCACTTCCAGTAGCACTTAATGTCAACACATCTACAAGAGGTAATGCTTTTCTATAGCCTTCATGTGTTTTTGCCATTTTCCATAAATCACCTTCATAGTAAGCACCACAACAAATTGCTTTCGCACAATCAATTGTACTGCCGCCACCAACTGCCAATACAACATCAATATGATGTTCTTTACATAATGAAGCACCTTTTTCTACAGAAGTAATTCTAGGGTTTGGTTCAATACCACTGCATTCAACAACGTTATATCCACCATTGTTTAAGATTTCCATAACTGTATCATACAATCCACTTCTTTTAATGGATCCACCACCATATGCAAGCAGGACATTCTTGCCAAATAGTTTCAAAGCTTCATCTAAGTGAGAAATTGATCCCTTTCCAAAAAAGATCTTTGTTGGAATATCATGTGTAAAATTCAACATATAAACACCTCTATCTTTCAACGAGAATTCTAGCACACCAAAAATAAAGACAGTAGCAATTTGCTCACTGTCTCTGTATTTTCTGCTTTAAGTAATTCCGTAGATTCTGATCTGTACAATAGATATAACAGCCTTTCATGCCTCTTGTCATTAATGTACGATATGTATTCTTAATGATTTCATCTGCTTTTTTCTCAGCTTTGCAATGGTCTTGCTTATCTAGTTTTTTGATACCTTTCATTGACTGGTCTGTTTTTGCACGTTTTGAAACATCCGTAACAATATGATGATCCTCATAACGCATATCATCACCAATAATCAATCCAACATAGTCAAATTCCAATCCTTGTGATGTATGAATACAGCCAACTTCATCAATCGATGTATCATCTAATGCAAAGATAGAATTTCCAAGATTCCATGACATTTCAAAATCACCGATTTTAATATCATGTACTTCCGAATTATTCTTGCCATCTCTAATCCAATCCCAGCAATATCCCGCAAGCATTCTAGATCGATGATTGATTTTATTCTTTTCAATGATCAATTCTCTAACTTCTAAAGGAGAATCTAAAATGCGAATATCATAGTCAATATCTTCCAGATTATAATTGGCTGTTGGCTGAATTTCTAACGTATTATCTACCCATGCCAAATAGCCATCTGAACCATTACATCGAAATTGTGATAATAGCTTTAACTGTGTAACTTCACTGCTTTCAGCCTTCGCCCATTTCTTGATTTCATCAATACTTCCAATATCGCTCATCGTTACACGTTGGCTTTCATCAATGAAGAAAACGGAACATTTACTAGAATGAATGACTTCTTTAATCTGATTTTCACCCATATTTTGAAACATGCCAGATTTTTCATTCATACGATGTGCTTCATCAACTAAAATTGTATCCACATAGTTATTCTCAATTTCAGTATAAGAACCTGTAGAACGGAACATGATATCCACTCTGTTCTTTTTAAAGTCACCTTTTAATTTTTGAGAATACACTTGTCTTGGTGCACTGTTTTTCGATGCATATTGCGCAAACTGTCCTCTTTTTGTCAGTTCAGCAAGCAGGTTGATTGCGACAACAGACTTTCCTGTTCCCGGTCCACCTTCAACAATGATTGTTCTCTTTTTCATATCCTCTTTGCTTTTACATGCCAGTTGCAGAATATTTTCATAAACAACTTTCTGATCATCAATCATGATAAATTCACGATTTCCTTTCAGCATGTTAGAGATAGCATTTTGCAGACTCTTGCTTGGACGAATCTTTCCATGATCAATCTCAAACAAAATCTTTTTATCATCACCCTTTTGAATAAAACGATGAATAAATTCTCTCAACTTTAATGTATCTCTTTCACAAAACACAGGTGCTTCATCAATATACTCTTTATATTTCTCATCCAATATAGGATCATTTTCTTTTAAAGCATAATTATGAAGATACGCACAAGGAGATAAAATGATGTTTTGATCTTGTACTGTTTTATTGTAGTCACGTATGAGCGTAGCATATGACCATACCTGATAACATGGATGAACGATTTCTCTTAATCCACCACCCGTATATGTTTCTACAAGTGCATCTTTTCCATCCACTTTTTTCACTTCATCCCATTGCTTCAGCTCAATAATCACCGCATTTGACTGGTTATACTCATCATATCCAGAAATAATAAAATCAACACGTTTAGAAGTCTGTGGAACATTATATTCAATTGCAATCCCAGCATGATCTGGAATGGATGCATCTGATAAAACAAGGTACATACGTGTTAATGAATTCTTCCATGAATCAAATTCAGACTTTGGTGTTGTTCTACCCATTTTTTCATGAATACGCTGTCGAACTTCTTCCGCAATTGTTCCATTCATTACACTATTCAAAAATTCAGTCTTGATTCCATCATATACGATCATTGTAAAAACCTCTGCATTTATTTTACCACAGAAAAGAACAGGCTCTTTCACCTGTTCTAATGATACTGTCTATCTGTTAATAATAATTGTAGTGTTTGTAGAATTTCTTCTTTTGGAACATCACATGCACTAGACATTTGTTTAATCAGACCAGCCATTGCACCTAACACCTGATCTAGTGAACTTGATCCATAAATCAATTGTGTTTTTGTCCCATCACAAATTCCACCAAAGAACGCTCTTTGATCACTGTCTTCCTTCAAATATTCTTCAATTTGTTCACTGAGAAGTTTTGTTAACTCTTCTTGTTTCATATATGTATCCTTTACACTTATTTAATGTATATTTGCTTATTTTACATCAAAGCGTTGTATTGAAGCGTATAAAAAAACCGAAGGCTGATATGTTCCCTCTTCTGTAGAGGTGGGTATCCTTGGTCAATCATCAGGATTCTTACGCGCAGCAAGCATTCACAACAGATATCGCCAGTCAGAATTCCCTTATATCAAAGTGTAGGAAAAATATGTGTACCTTCGGTATAAGTAGTATAACAAATACAATCTATCAAAACAGTCTTGACTATCTTTTTTTATTCGTTCCAAATCGAGTAGGAGGGGATTTTGATTAAATCCCCGACCTCTCACACCACCGTGCGTACGGTTCCGTACACGGCGGTTCAAACAACTTAACAAGTAACACACCTTTCGGCGTAGTAGTCTAAC
>Ga0129311_1001605_pt1 | contig 15578 bp, 14 predicted proteins | sample Go1ome_FD_94435 | JGI IMG/M metagenome (GOLD analysis project Ga0129311, IMG submission 94435) | Western lowland gorrila individual fecal microbial communities from Wisconsin, USA - Go1022B metagenome | ecosystem: Host-associated > Mammals > Digestive system > Large intestine > Fecal | place... | reverse complement strand
GCCCAGGCCCAGCTTCCGCGCCTGAAGGAACTCGGAGTGGACGTTATCTGGCTTATGCCGATTTACCCTATCGGAGAAAAGGAGCGTAAGGGTACCCTCGGCTCCTATTACGCCGTAAAGGATTATTGCGCCGTGAATCCGGAGTTCGGTACAATGCAGGATTTCGAGGCTTTTCTTGCAGAAGCCAAGTCTCAGGGATTCCGCGTGATACTCGACTGGGTGGCGAACCATACATCACCGGATGCGGTGTGGATTGACTCGAAACCGGCCGACTGGTATGAAAGGGATTCCGTCGGAAACACTGTCGTACAATATGACTGGACCGACATTGCCGCACTGAATTATGACAATGCTGATGTCTGGGACGCGCAGGAAAGTGCAATGCGTTTCTGGATGTCCAAGGGCATTGACGGTTTCCGCTGCGATATGGCATGCGAGGTGCCTTTCGAATTTTGGAAGAAGACAATCTCTTCACTCAGAGAGGATTGGCCTCAGATGTACATGTTGGCCGAGGGCGAAGACCCTAAACTGCATGAGTCCGGTTTCGATGCTTCTTATGCATGGGAACTTCACCATATCCTGAATGACATTGCACAGGGGAACAAGGGCATTCCTGAACTTCTGGAATATGTGAAGCACGATGCCGAACGCTTCCCTGAGGATGCTTTCCGTCTGATGTTCACTTCGAATCATGACGAAAATTCTTGGGCCGGAACTGAATTCGAGAGAATGGGCGATGCCGCGAAAGTAATGGCAGTATTGACATTTACACTTCCTGGCGGACAGCCGTTGATCTACACGGGGCAGGAAATGGGTTGGGACCATCGTTTCCAGTTCTTCGAAAAAGACCCGATTCCTGCGTGGGAAGTGAATGAATTCGCCCAGTTCTATCAGAATCTGATAAAACTCCGTCATGAGCATCCGGCCCTGCGCCCGGGCGACAAGGGAGGACGTTTCGAAGTAGTTGCATGTAAGGACAATACGTTGGTTTTCAAACGTGTGCTTGACAATGACGTTGTGACAGTCACCGCACAACTTTGCCCTCCTTGGAATTGGAATTTGGATATTAAATGATATTTTTGCGTATGAAAAGAATATTTGGAATTATGACGGCAGTAATGCTTACGGCTTGTGCCGGAAACGCAGCCTTTGTTACTGATTCTGTCGCTGATGCAGATTCGTCGCAGGTCAGCAGAGTGGAACCGCTTTCGTGGTGGGTGGGGATGAAGGCCCCGCTCCAGCTTCTCGTGCAGGGTGAAGGCGTTTCAGGGTACAATGTCGCTATCGAGGGCGGCAACGGGGTGAAAATCAATAAAATACATAAGGCGGACAGCCCTAATTACCTGTTCATTGATGTAAACATCCTCAAGGATGCCGCGCCTGGTACATATTATCTTGTGTTCAGCAAGGACGGAAAGCCGGCGTTCAAGTATCCGTATGAGATTGCAGCCCGTGAATCCGGCTCGGTCCAGAGGAAGAGCTATACTGCTGCGGACATGATATATCTCATTATGCCTGACCGCTTTGCCAACGGCGATCTGTCCAATGACTCCACTTCTGACACCGCTGAAAAGTCTGACCGCAACGGTTATTTCGGACGTCATGGCGGCGATATTCAGGGAATCATTGACCATCTGGATTATATAGAGGATCTTGGCGCGACGGCGATTTGGTGCACTCCGCTGCTTGAGGACAACGAGCCTGGCGGTTCATACCACGGCTATGCCTGCTCGGACTATTATCATATTGACCCGCGTTTCGGTTCCAATGAACTTTACCGCGAGATGGTGGGCAAGGCTCATGAGAAGGGCCTGAAGGTGGTGATGGATATTGTTACAAATCATTGCGGTACAGCGCATTGGTGGATGAAGGACCTTCCGTTCGCAGACTGGATTCATCAGTTCCCGGAATATACCGGTACCAATGTCTGCTTCTCGACCAATATGGACCCGAATGCGTCCAAGTATGACCTGAATCTTCAGGAAAGCGGCTGGTTCGTTCCTTCCATGCCTGATATGAACTTGGACAATCCGTTCACTCTCAAGTATTTCCAGCAATGGGCCATCTGGTGGATTGAATATGCCGGGTTGGACGGCTTCAGGGTAGACACCTATCCGTACAATGAGAAGGAGCCGATGAGCAGATGGTGCAAGGCTGTCCGCACGGAATATCCGAATTTCAATATCGTAGGGGAGTGCTGGACGTCCTCCATTCCGCAGCTCGCTTACTGGCAGGCTGATAACGAGAACAAGGACGGATTCAATTCTAATCTTCCGTCCATCATGGATTTCCCTCTGTACGATGCGATCTGCGCAGGCGTACCGACGGATTCTGTTCAGTGGGGTGCCGGCATGACCAAGGTATATGACTGTCTTTCACACGATTTCGTATATCATGACCTTTCCAAGATGATGATTTTCCCTGGAAACCATGATACCGACCGTATCGGTGACGTGGTAAGGCAGAATCCTGACAGGATGAAGATTGTGATGACCATGATGGCTACGATGCGTGGCTTCCCTCAGATTTTCGCCGGTGACGAAATGATGTTCGTCTCCAAGGACAAGAGCCAGGGACATGGCGGTCTCCGTGTGGATTTTCCGGGCGGCTGGGCCGGTGACAAGGAAAACTGGTTCACTGAAGAAGGCCGCAAGGCAGCATTGACAGGAACCGACGGCAAGCCTGTTGCGGCTGGTCAAGTGGCTGAACTTCATGATTATACGCGCAAGCTTTTCCAGTGGAGAAAGGGCAAGGGCGTGATTCACGACGGCAAGACCCTGCATTTCCTGACCAGGGACAACACTTATGCTTATTTCCGTTACAATGCTGATGAGGCGGTGTTTGTCTTCATCAACAATTCCCGCGGACGCAAGTCGATTCCGTGGTCGCATTATGCGGAAATCGCTGACGGCCTGTATGATGGCCGCGATGTCATGACCGGCGAAGCAGTTGAGGTCAATGATGCTACGGTAGTGGGTCCGCGTCAGGCATTGGTAGTAGAGTATAAACGTAAATGAACATTGATATGAACCTTTTGAGAAAAGTCCTTTTTGCTGGTGTTGCCCTTTGCGCGGCATCGGCATTGGTACAGTCCTGCGGCGGCCCGGGCCAGAAAGCGGTGTCACTTTCCGATGTTTCTGTCCTGAAGTCTCCTGACGGCAACCTCTCCATGAAATTCGGCATTGCGCCTGACGGAAGTCCCATGTATTCATTGAATTACGGGGAAACGGCGGTGATTAGGCCGAGCCATCTCGGATATGAGATGCGCGGTGTGCTCAAGGCCCAGAAGATTGTTTTCGGGGACAAGGATCTCCAGAAAGTGGATGATAAGCCTTGCTGGTCTTTCCATGACGGCTTCAAGGTCGAGAGCATTGACACTTGCTCTTTCGATGAGACATGGCAGCCTGTATGGGGTGAGGAATCGGAGATTCGCAATCATTATAACGAATTGTCTGTCAATCTGGTACAGACTGCTTCCGATAAGCGGATGACCATACGCTTCCGTCTTTTCGATGACGGTCTCGGTTTCCGTTATGAGTTCCCTGAGCAGAAGAACATGACTTATTTCGTAATCAAGGATGAACTGACCGAATTCGCCATGGGCGGCGATTACACAGCGCTCTGGATTCCAGGCGATTACGATACGCAGGAATATCAATATACCGTGTCCCGTCTGAGCGAAATCAAGTCCAGGATGGAGAGCTCGATGTGCGGCAATTCTTCGCAGACGCCGTTCTCGATGACGGGCGTGCAGACTTCCCTGCAGATGAAGACCGATGAGGGGCTCTATGTGAATATCCATGAGGCGGCGTTGGTGGATTACGCGTGCATGCACCTCGATCTGGACCCTGCGACATTGACTTTCCGTTCGGAACTTACGCCTGACGCCCAGGGCTGGCGTGGCCGTCTCCAGACTCCGTGCAAGAGCCCGTGGAGGACGATACAGGTGGTGGACAATGCTTGTAAACAGCTGGAGTCCAGGCTCGTGCTGAATCTCAATGAGCCTTGTGCCTACGATGACGTTTCGTGGATTCATCCTGTGAAATATGTCGGTGTGTGGTGGGAAATGATTTCCGGAAAGGGCTCGTGGGCTTATACCGATGACTTCTCTTCCGTGCATCTCGGTGTTTCCGATTATTCTAAGGCCAAGCCTAACGGCAGGCATTCTGCGAACAATGCCAATGTGCGCCGCTACATCGACTTTGCTGCCAAACATGGCTTTGACGAGGTTCTGGTAGAGGGCTGGAATGTCGGCTGGGAAGACTGGGCGAACTGCAACAAGGATTACGTCTTCGATTTCGTGACCCCTTATCCTGATTTCGACATCAAGGCACTTAACGAGTATGCTCATTCCAAGGGCGTGAAACTCCTCATGCATCATGAAACTTCCTCATCTGTACGTAATTACGAGCGTCACATGGATGCTGCCTACAATCTTATGGAGAAGTATGGCTACGATGCAGTGAAGAGCGGTTATGTGGGCGATATTCTGCCTTTCGGCGAGTATCATTACGGTCAGTGGATGAACAATCATTATCTTTACGCTGTAAAGGAGGCTGCCAAGCACCATATCATGGTCAATGCCCATGAGGCGGTCCGCCCTACGGGATTGTGCCGCACCTATCCTAACCTTGTCGGCAATGAGAGCGCGAGGGGAACTGAGTATCAGGCGTTTGGCGGCACTGAGCCGATGCATGTCACCGTTCTTCCGTTCACCCGTCTGAATGGCGGTCCGATGGATTTCACTCCAGGCATCTTCGAGATGGACCTCTCCAAGTTCTGCTCGAATACTTCCAAGGTCAAGGCGACCATCGCCAACCAGCTTGCACTCTACTTGACAATGTATTCGCCGCTCCAGATGGCAGCGGATTTCCCTGAGCATTACGACCAGTTCGCTGATGCGTTCCAGTTCATCAAGGATGTTGCGGTGGATTGGCAGAAGAGCAAATACCTTCTTGCCGAGCCCGGTGATTATATAGTAGTGGCGCGCAAGGCTAAGAAGTCAGGTCAATGGTTTGCCGGCGGCGTTACTGACGAGAACAGCAGGACGTTGGATATCCCGATGAACTTTCTCGACCCTGGAAAGACATACGTGGCGAAGATTTATGCAGATGCTCCTGATGCTGACTACGAGAAGAATCCTCAGGCTTACGTGATTACGGAGCAGGATGTCACATCTGAGAGTGTGGTTCCTGTGTTCATGGCCCGAGGCGGCGGTTTTGCCATAGAGTTCCGGGAGAAGTAATTTCTCGTGCGTATTTTGGCGTTTTCCACGCACGTCATGCCTTGATTTGGGCGTGACGTGCGTGGAAAACGTTTTAGTACGCACGCCGATAAATTTTTTTTTTGTCGAAACTGTTGGAGATTAGAAAAAGTGTTGTATCTTTGCAGTGTATTAATAAACTCATACACTATGATACGAATTGAAAACTTGGGTTTCAGCTATGGAAAAGTTCCGGTGTTGAAGAACATAACGATGGGCCTGGAGCCTGGCAAGATTTACGGGCTTCTGGGTGAAAACGGAGTAGGCAAGACCACGCTCCTGACATTGCTTTGCGGACTTAAAAAGGCATTGGAAGGAAGCATAAGTGTCGACGGCATTGACCCGTATAGCCGTAATCCTGAGCTGCTTGCGAAGCAGTTTTATCTTGCTGACGAGATGCTGGCGCTGCCGATCAAGGCGGCGGATTATGCGAAGATGACAGGGGAGTTCTGGCCGAATTACAGTCATGACATGTTCCTGGAGATCATGGAACTGTTCGAGAATGATCCGCAGAAGAAGCTGATAGCGATGTCTGCCGGTCAGTTGAAGAAGGCGTATATTTCTCTGGCTCTGGCACTTGGATGCCGTTACATCTATCTTGATGAGCCGACCAACGGGCTGGACATTCCGTCCAAGGCGCAGTTCAGAAGCGCATTGATGAAATATACTTCCGAGGACAGCACGATTGTCATCTCGACTCATCAGGTGAGGGACCTGGAAAACATCATTGACCCTATTATAATATTGGACCGTCAGGAGGTGCTACTGAATGCTGACGTCGAGACGATTTCGGAGAAACTATATTTTGACTACGGCACGGAACTTCATCCGGAATCGCTTTACAGTGAGCAACTTCCAGGTGGCTTCATCCAGGTTTATCCGAATGCGGACGGCAGGGAGAGCAAGGTGAACATCGAGGCATTGTTCAACGCCGTGCATAAGAACAAGGAATTAATCAAAGGTCTTTTCGCTATAAAATAACATCATGAACAATACATTTTCAATCAGCCGTTTCGGCAGATATTTCAAATATGATTTCAAGCGTTGGGTTTCCACTTACGGACCGACATTGTTGCTGATGTCCGCTGCCCCGCTGATTCTTTATACTCTTACGGTCGTATATTCGCTGTTGTTTGCAGGGGAGTGGGGGACGCCGGGCGAGACTACCAGGATCCTTATCGCCTGCATGGTGACTTTCGTCATGATACTGACTTATCCTTCAAGTGTTTACGGCTATGTTACCGAGAAGCGCGCTGGCAGTACGTTCGTCCTGATGCCGGCTTCGGTCTTCGAAAAGTTCTTGTCAATGATTTTGAATACCGTGGTAGTGGTCCCTCTTGCATTCGGGCTTGTCTATCTTTCGATTGACGGAATAATTTGCCTCCTGGACGGCACCTGTGGCGGTTCATTGTTCTCATGTGCGGCCCGCGGTCTAGAGTCTTTGGTGACATTTGCTTTCACCAGCGATGCCCCTGTTCATGTGAGTCTCTTCTCAATGTACATGTCTTCGGTTTCGACGGCATTGTTCTTCCTTCTCGGCGCGATTTTCTTCAAGAAGCATAAGATATTGTATCCTATTTTGATTATTGTGTGCTTCCAGATGGCGCTCAGCATGGTTTTCGGCCTTGTGGTGTCATTGGGTCTGATCAATGTCGAGAACTTGACGCTGTTTGCCCAGAATCTTGCCGACAGATTTATCTTGAATCCTGACTTCCTGAATTGGGCGATTCCTGCTTACAATGTTTTGGCTACATTGTGGGATATCATTGTCTTCGCCGCTCTGGCGACTGCGGTATATTTCCGTCTGAAAACCCTTAAACATTAATCAGTTATGCAGTTTGACAGTAACAGGCCGATATATCTTCAGATTCTGGACAGCATCTGCGAGCAGATTCTTGACGGCAAGTTGGAGCCTGACGGGCGGATTCTTTCCGTCCGTGAGTACGGGGCCCAGCTGGGTGTCAATCCCAATACGATTATGCGTTCCTACGAGCGTCTGACCAATGACGGTATCATCTACAACAAGCGTGGCTTGGGTTATTTCATCGCCCCGGATGCCCGTGACAAGGTGCTGGATATCAAGCGTAAGGAGTTCATGGAGGACGTCTTCCCGAAGATCCGCCGTCAGATGCAGCTTCTCGGAATCGGTCCGGAGATATTCAATAATTAAGTAATCCTTATCAAGTTTTATTGTTTACTTGGAATCCTAATGATTATGAAAAAGATAAGTTTTATAGCTGCTATTGCAGTCCTGGCCATGGTGTCGCTTTCTTCATGTGCCCTCAGGTTCGACAAGAAGGCCATCATCAAGGAAATTGATGATCTCAAGGCGCTGAAAGACAGCATCACGGTGATTCACGACAGCATTTCCTTGGACGATTTTTCCGACGTTTCCCCGGAGGAGGATTCTGATTCATCCTCGGTGGTGGTTGACGAAACTATTTAGTTTCCATACGCCCTGGCGGGGACGGAGGGTGCCGCCGGTCCTCCCCACTGGCGTGGGTCCCCTCCCTTTTCGGGAGCCAATGCCGGCTCCACCCTCCGTCCCCGCCAGGGCTTGCGCCACATGTATTCCCTCGTGAGCGTTAAAACGTTTTCCACGCACGTCGTGTTCATTTTTCGACCTGTTGTGCGTGGAAAACGTTTTAGTACGCACGGGAATCTCTCATACATTAGAGTGGAAACGCAGCCAAAAAGGCCACGTTTCCACTCTAAAATTTTCAAGGGATAGTTACTACAAATTAAACCTCAAGTTTCGTAAGAGCGAAACACCGCTTTTAGAGCCCGTGAGGGCGATGGTAAGTCCCTTCCCCGAGGGGAGGGATTTAGGGTGGAACGTGATAACGTGCGTTGGGCCAACAGCCTACGAACGAGTGACAACCCTCAAATTCGCACTACCGTTTCGCGAGTTTGACAACTTGCGAGACGTGAGCTAGAATGCGAAGGAGACGCCGACGCCGGCTACTATGCTGGTGCGGTAGAAATCATCTTGACCTACCACGGCGAGAGCCTCAGGAGTAAGTTTGCCTGCAACTGACGGATCGATCGGCAGGGTTGCGAGGACTGGAGCCAGCTTGTTGTAAAGGAGGGCGCCATTTCCGCCGTAATCTTTCTGCTCCTTGGTGAAGTGGAGGAAGAATGTCTTGTAGACACCCAGGTCGATATTGATTTTCTTCGTCACATGGAACTGCGCGCCGAGACCACCTGAAATTGAACTTGTGGTGTAGCTCATGTCTGAAATGTAACGGGCATCATTGCCGAAACCGAAGGTGCTGCTGTTTGCACCGATACTGAGGGTCAACAACTTGCAGACGTCATATTCCAGACCGCCGAGAATCTCGAAAGAATTGTGTTTCAGATAATTCTGTTTGTCATTGAGACCGGTTTCATTGTTGTACTGCTTCGACTGCTTGTCGAAATAGTAGTTGAAGCCGAGCGCTACGCGGAAATTCGGCTTGACGGCATATTGCGCACCGAGATTCAAGTTAGCAGGGATGTCGGCAGCGATGACCTTGTCATCATCGAACTGGGAAATGCCGGTGGAATTGGCCTTGGTGTCATTCTTGAGACGGACCTTGGTGTTGAATTCGTAACGTGCTGAGAAATTGAACTTTCCGGTCTTGTAATCCACTGAGATGATCGGCGTGTAGGCGATGTCTTTCTGATGGGCGTCAAGTTCCTTGTCGCTCACGAGCGCAGACGCTATCGGTGCCACATTCTCTGCAGGGACCTTGCCGCCTGTCAGCTGTGAAATGACATTGGCAAGAACGGCGGACGCCGGCATCATCTGGCCGCCGGTAGGCTGCAGCTGGATGTTCTTCAGGCTTCCCACGTAGTAATTGGAGATGTAGTTCAGACGCACGCCAGCTGCCACGCTCCAATTCTTGCTGATTTTGTATCCGAAGTTCAGCTGTCCCGCGAAATTATACTGCTCGCCGGTAAGGGCAATGTCAGCCGAATATGCTGAGACAGCCTGGGCCCCGGCCAGTGTGTTGATCAATGCCGGAATCATGGCAACAGGTGCTTCGAATGAGCCAAGTCCCTGATCATAAACGGCTTTGCCGCCTCCGGAAACTACGCCGAAGTGAAATGAGCCGAACCAGTTGTTATGTTTGTAGACGAGGTCCAGGTGAGGCAGCGCCGGCACGAATGACTTGCCGGTATACTTCTTATAACCTTTTCCGTCATTGTCAATGCCGTATTTCAGCGGCTCGTAGGTGGATGTCGTATAGCGTCTCTGGACTGCGGTCTGGACATCCAGTGCGAGGTGCCAGCCATTATTCATGAATGCGATACCGGCAGGGTTGAAATATGCTCCTTGTACACCTATGACTGCGTTTTGTGCAGGGTTTCTCAGAAATGCCACATTTTGATTCGTGTTGGTCACATAACCGCCAGCAAAAGCGGAGAGTGAAGCAGCGGCGAGTGCCGCCGTAAGAATTAGTCTTTTATACATTTTGTCGCTTTATATTGTAAAAACGTCGACAAAACTAGACCTATTACACCTAAATATAAAATATTTCGACCAAATGACATACGAAAAACCGTATTTGGCTCCGATTTGTGTCCGGTTATTCCATCCCCACACGAATCTTTGTTGACCGTCACCCCTAGGCGGAACGTCGAAAGATTATTATATTTGTAATCGGAATAATACCGACACGAATATGCTGATTGTAATAGAAGGACTGGATGGGTCCGGAAAATCCACACAAGTGAAACGACTCAGGAGTTATCTGGAAACCAAGTCCGGTAACCTGGAATACATACACTTCCCGCGATACGACTCCCCGGTCTATGGGGAACTCATAGCCAAATTCCTGAGAGGCGGATTCGGTAGCATTGACGCCGTTCACCCTCAGCTCGTTGCGCTGCTTTACGCCGAAGACAGACATGGCGCCGCACCGCAAATGTGGGACACCCTGAACAAGGGCGGAATAGTGCTTCTCGACAGATACGTCTACTCGAACATCGCCTACCAATGCGCCAAAATCAATGACGAAACCCGGCGCGAAGAACTCCGCGAATGGATTTTCGACACTGAATTCGGCCAATTCGGACTTCCCAGGCCGGACCTGAACATCTTCCTCGACGTGCCGATAGGATTCGTCGAAAAGAAACTCGAAAATCCACGCGGGGGCGACGACCGGAACTACCTCGAAGGACGTAGCGACATACACGAAGCCGACATCGAATTCCAGAAAAACGTCAGGAAAGTATACCTGAGACAATGCGAACTCGACCCGGGATTCATACGCGTCGACTGCAGCGATGAAAATGGCAGGATGCTTCCGCCGGACGCCATCTCGGCAGCCGTGCAAGAAGTTGTAGAACAGAAACTTAAATAAATATGAAATTGCACTATATCGGAAGCAGGTTCCGCAGACTCTGCGCCGTCATCCTCGGATTCGTATTCTTCGTCGCGGGCGTCCTGAAACTGATGGACCCGGTCGGGTCAATGCTGATTGTCAGGGAATACCTGAATTTCCTTCACCTCGGATTCCTGCGTGCAATGGCCGGCCCGATAGCCGAAACATTCGCATTGGCAGAAACCACACTCGGAATCTGTCTCGTCACGGGAGTCTTCCGGAAAGTGACAGCATGGGCCACAACGATACTCCTCGGCGGCTTCACCCTGCTTACCCTGTTGCTCTGGATATTGAACCCTGACATGGACTGCGGATGCTTCGGTGAAGCAGTGCATCTTACCCATTTCCAGTCATTTGCAAAGAATATTGTGCTATGTCTGCTGACACTGGCCGCATTCGTTCCGTACAATGACTTCGGGAAACCAAAGAAAAGCAAATACCTCACATTCGCATTGACATTGGTCGCGGTCCTGATATTTGCGGTGTACTCGCTGATGTTCATCCCGCTCCTGGAACTCACGCCGTTCAACCTCTCGTCAAGACTGGAAAGCGCGGCTGAAATCCCGGAATCCGTTGAAGACGAATATGTTGCGACATTTGTATACGAAAAGAACGGCAAGACCGGAGTATTCACATTGAACAATATCCCGGACTCCACCTGGATCTTCGTGGAAGCTCGCACGGTCAAGAAACAAGACCATATCGACGAAACCGAATACCCGCGCCTCTCCTTCCGCGATGCTGCGGGACAATACCGTGATACGTTGGCTGCCGATGGATTGGTGATGGCGGTATCAGTTCCGGAACCGGAAAAGATGAAAGAATCGGCATGGAAAAACGCGGCAAAGCTGCTCGCCTCCGCATCGGAAGCAGGCTTCACGCCGCTCCTCCTTACCGCATCCGACCCAGCCTCATTCTCAAGTCTCATCGCATCCGGACAATACACGCAAGCCGAATCAATGACACTGCTTACGTCGGTTTATTACTCTGATTACAAGACACTTATATCATTGAACCGCTCTAACGGAGGCGCAGTCTATTTCAACGACGGCAATATCATCTCCAAATGGGCGGCGCGCAGCCTTCCAAGCAACAGGAAACTCGGAAAACTGATACGCAAAGACCGCGTGGAAGTGATGCTGGATGCAGACGGCAAGGGAAAACTGCTTTTCGAAGCCTTCATGCTCTACACATTCACATTGATGCTCATCCTGTAACCCGACGAAATACAACATAACATATAACATTATGAAAGGAGTATATATTTTTCTGGCCAACGGCTTCGAAGAAATGGAAGCATTGGCACCGCTCGACATCCTTCGCAGAGGTGGTGTGGACGTGAAGACAGTCTCTATCCATAGGGACAAATACGTTACCGGATCACACAAGGCCACTGTTGTCGCAGACATGACCTACGACGAATTCAAAGCCGAAGTGCAGCTCGACGGAACAGAAGAAAATGACGTAATGATATTCCCGGGCGGAATGCCGGGCACGAGAAGAATTGCGGAAAATGCAGAAATCATCAATTTCATGAGACTGCATTACGCTGAAGGCGGGGCACTTGCAGCCATCTGTGCCGCACCTGGCCTGGTCATCTCCCAGCTTCCTAGCCTTGCCGGAAAGCACTTCACATGCTTCGACGGCTTCGAAGACGCGCCGGTTGCACGCGGAGGAATATACGAACAGAAACCGGCTGTCATAGACGGTAACCTCATCACAGGCCGTGGAGCGGGATGTGCCGTCGACTTCGGTCTGGCAATTCTGAAACACCTTAAAGGAGAGGAAGTTGCAGCGACAGTGAAGCACGGCCTCATGCTTGCCTAGAGTCGCTTCTATCGGATAATTTCCCTGTCAATTCTACGTGGAATGCTCGTCATGATTTCATAAGGAATCGTGCCGAGTATCTCCGCGAGTTCAGAAACCGTCGGGTCATCCCCGAAAATCGTCACCGTATCCCCGACCTTCGCATCCACGCCGGTAATATCCAGCATACACATATCCATGCAGATGTTTCCGATGGTCGGCACCCTATGCCCGTTCAGCGAAAACGACGCGCGGCCGCACCCGAGATGACGGTCAATGCCGTCCGCGTACCCGACCGGAATCGTCGCGATAGTCGTCCCCTCCGGGGCAATGACTCCGTGACGGCCATAGCCGATAGTGCCGTCTCCTGGCTTCAAATGTTTGATTTGCAATATCTTGCATTTCAATGATGCCACAGGTGAAAGCTTTACGCCCGGCAATGCGCTGATGCCATAAATGCCGATACCCAGCCTGACCATGTCATGCTGGAACTGAGGGAACCTCTCGATACCGGCAGAATTGAGGATATGCAGCATCGGCTTGTAGCCTATCTCATCTGCAATCTTACCCGCATTGGCCTCGAACATCTGTATCTGCCCCAATGTGAAATCATCCGAATCAGGATCCTCGGCAGCGGCCAGATGAGAGAATATCGACTTCACCCTGACAAATTTGCAGTCCCTCAGGAACGCTGTCAGTTCCGGGATTTCGCTTGTCATGAAACCTAGACGGTGCATGCCCGTATCCAGCTTTATGTGCACCGGATAATCCGTGATCCCACGCTTCTCCAGCGTCTCGCAGAACAGTCTCAATGAATACATGTTCGGGATGCTCGGCTCCAGGCGGCTGTCAATGATTTCATTATAATAATCTGTTCCGGCGGTCAGCACCAATATCGGCAGACTGATGCCGGCACGTCTCAGTTCAATGCCCTCTACGGGGTATGCAACTGCCAGATAATCAGCACCTTCTTTCTGCATCACAGATGCGAATTCGACTGCTCCATGTCCGTAGGCATTGGCCTTTACCAGCACGAGAAGCTTGGTGGACGGCTCCAGCAGGCTTCTGAAATATCTATAGTTGTCGCGGCATGCGCTGAGCTTCAGCTCCAGCCTTGAAAAATCATTTTCCTTCAACATTGTCAAGAAATAATTGCCGGTCCGGCCGGCGTTCCCTTTTTGCGATGCAAAAATACCAAAATTATCTGACTGAGGGAATAATTTTTATGTTATCTTCGCGTTGGTCTGCTTTTTGCCCGACCGATGTGGTTTATTAAAAATGAATATTATGACTTATTGGTTAATTTTTACATTATTCATGGTCCTCAGCATATTCGTGCAGAATATGCTCCAGAGCCGTTTCCGCAAATATTCCAAAGTTCCGCTGCGAAACAGCATGTCCGGTGCGGACGTTGCCCGTAAAATGTTGCAGGAGAATGGAATATATGATGTCAATGTAATGTGCATCCCCGGACAGCTCACCGACCACTACAATCCTGCAACCAAGACTGTGAACCTCAGTGAGGCGGTCTATAACGGCAGGTCCGTGGCGGCAGCTGCAGTCGCAGCACATGAATGCGGCCACGTTGTCCAGCATCAGGTGGGATATGCGCCGCTCAAACTCCGCACGGCATTGGTGCCGGTAGTATCCATCGCGAACAACACCGTCCAGTGGATACTCCTCGCGGGAATATTGATGGTCAATATGTTCCCTGCATTGCTTTGGGTCGGAATCGCACTCTTCGCGATGACCACATTGTTCAGTTTCGTCACCCTTCCGGTGGAAATCAATGCGAGTGCACGTGCCGTGAATTGGCTGGAAAATGCAGGAATTACCGACTATGAAACCCGTCCGATGGCTGTCGACGCGCTCAAATGGGCTGCCTACACTTATGTGATAGCCGCGTTGAGCTCACTTGCCACACTGCTATATTATATAGGTATCGCAAGAGGTAGGGACTAAGATGGATAAAGTCGTGGATATGGCTGTGGATGAGCGGTTTATGCGTGAAGCGTTGCGCGAAGCCATGGCGGCTGAGGCGGAGGATGAAATTCCGATAGGAGCAGTGATTGTATTCGGCGGCCGAGTCATTGCCAAAGGACACAATATGACAGAACGTCTGCATGATCCGACCGCTCATGCCGAAATGATAGCGATAACTGCCGCTACGGAAGCAATGGGCGGTAAATACTTGAATGACTGCACATTGTATGTGACCGTGGAACCATGTCCGATGTGTGCTGCGGCGTCTGCGTGGGCCCAGGTGGGCAGAATCGTCTATGGTGCTGCCGACCCGAAGCGCGGCTACTCCAAGTTCACCCCTTCACTTCTGCACCCTAAGGCTGAAGTCGCGACAGGTATTCTGGCGGAGGAGTGCGGAAACATCGTCACGGAATTCTTCCGGAAGAAAAGGAACTTGAATAAAATATAGATATGGAAAACGTAGGAGAAGATTACAGAATCGTGTCGGACAGTGAGAAAGATGGAGTCCGTCATATAACTGCCGTGCCTAGCGCAATGGTATGTTCCAAGCAGATTGATTTCGACCTCAAGGATGGCAATCTGCACAATGTCAAGTATTTGCGCGGATGCGACGGTAACTTGCAGGCTGTAGGCCGCCTTCTTGAAGGCATGTCCGCAGAGAAAGCCGTGGAAATTCTTGATGGCGTGAATTGTCATGGACGCGGCACATCTTGCACTGACCAGCTGACCAGAATCATCAGACAAGTGCTGAAATAGCGGTTCGGCTGCAACGAAACACTTCTTTATTGCATCTAGATAAAGTGTGTTGAAATAATAAAGGATGAAAAACTTGAAACAGATTATTGCTATCCTGACGGCGACATTGCTTTCCATGGCAGCGGCGACGTCAGGATTCGGCATGTGCACCGACACGGACACATTGAACATACTCTCGTCTGGATCAATACGGGAAAAATCCGAATCTTACGATTACCGCACGGACTCCCGTCATCCGCGTCAAGGCAAGGTCGAGGGAACATTGATTTACAGGAAGGGATGCATATATACATCTGATAATCAACCATTGAGCATTTCTGATTCCAAGATGTATTTCTCACCCAAGCAGGTGCGGATCTATATGCGTAATTCCAAGGTGTTCTCCACGGGAAACAGCATTG
>Ga0129311_1001603_pt1 | contig 15597 bp, 11 predicted proteins | sample Go1ome_FD_94435 | JGI IMG/M metagenome (GOLD analysis project Ga0129311, IMG submission 94435) | Western lowland gorrila individual fecal microbial communities from Wisconsin, USA - Go1022B metagenome | ecosystem: Host-associated > Mammals > Digestive system > Large intestine > Fecal | place... | reverse complement strand
GACTATGGTGATTATCGCCAGGGACTATGGCGAGGGCGAGGACAGGACCATTCCGAAACCGGACGGTTACGATCCTGCGCTCTACGCCAACTGCTGCGTGAATCCTCTGAATTACCATTCTGACAAGGATCAGGTGCTGTGGACTCCTGAGAAAATGCTCTCGTACGGAAAACTTCCGGGCGGGGACATCATGCTGAACTGGCCCATAGAGGGTAACGACTGCTACGCGGATATGATAGAGGCCTCTGCAGAACGCAGAAAGGCTCTCAGGGATTCTGCAGTGAATGTCGCTCTCGGCTACCTGTATTTCATCCAGACCGAACTCGGCTACAAGTCCATAGGTATAGCTGAGGGTGTGTTCCCGACGGAAGACATGATGCCTATGATACCCTACCACAGGGAATCCCGCCGTATAAAAGGCGTCCGACGCTTTACTCTTGCCGACGCCAGGAATCCGTACGAAACCGGCAGCTACAAGGAGGGAGTCGCGCCCGGGGACTATCCAGTCGACCACCACCATTTCCGTCATCCGGACTGGCGTAATCTTCACGAGGCTTTCGGCAGGATTCCGTCCTTCACCGTGCCCCTCGGTGTTATGATTCCTGAAACCGTTGACAACATGATAGTCGCGGAGAAATCCATCTCGGTTGACTTCGATATCAACGGAGCCACCCGCCTGCAGCCCGTGGTTATGGAACTCGGGCAGGCCGCCGGAGTCCTTGCCGCGATGTGCGTGCGCTGCGGTCTCCAGCCGAAAGACGTTTCCGTACGTGACGTACAGAGGGAACTGCTCGGCTTCGGGGCGCGGATCCAGCCTTATCTGGACACCGCTCCCGGCGACAGGGGCTTTGTGGAAATGCAGAAGTTAGGCACGCTCGGAGTAGTCAAGGCTCAGCTTTCGAGCGTGGGCTGGTCGAACGAGAGCCGTCTCGGGATCACTCCGGACGAAGCTGTAGAATTATACAATAACATTAAATTTTAGATATGACAGACCGCAGATCATTCATCAAGACTGCTGCCGCCGCAACTGCCGCCGCAGCCGTCGCACCCATCGCACCCATCGCACCCATCGTATCTTCCTGCTCTAACGCAGGCGCACCCGTATCCGATATCTCCGGAGGCGAACTGATCGTTCCCAAGGGAGCCGGACTGAAAATCACCGGAACCTTCCTCGATGAGATCTCCCACGACATCCCGCACCAGAACTGGGGCCCCGTCGAATGGGAGCAGGACTTCCGAAACATGAAGGCAATCGGTATCGACACGGTCATCATGATCCGTTCGGGTTACAGGAAATTCATCACCTGGCCCAGCAAATACCTTATGTCAAGGGGCTGCTACATGCCTTCCCTGGACCTTGTGGAACTCTTCCTCTCGCTCGCGGACAAGTACGACATGAAGTTCTACTTCGGACTCTACGACACCGGACATTACTGGGACACCAGGGATATGAGCTGGGAAGTGGAGTACAACAAGTTCGTAATCGACGAGGTATGGACGGCTTATTCGCACCACAAGAGCTTCCAGGGCTGGTATATCAGCACTGAGATCAGCCGCAACACCAAGGGCGCGATAGAGGCGTTCCGCTCCATGGGCCGCATGTGCAAGGAGGTTTCGAACGGCCTTCCCACCTTTATCTCTCCCTGGATGGACGGCAAGAAGGCGGTATGGGCGGCTTCCGGCAAGCTTTCGCGTGAGGATTCGGTCTCGCTTCAGGAGCACGAGAACGACTGGAACGAGATTTTCGACGGCATCCACGAATATGTCAACGCCTGCGCATTCCAGGACGGACATATCGACTATGACGAGCTGGATGCATTCTTCTCCGTCAACAAGAAACTGGCTGACCGTTACGGAATGCAGTGCTGGACAAATGCCGAATCTTTCGACAGGGATATGCCTATCAGGTTCCTTCCTATCAAGTTCGACAAGCTGAGAATGAAACTTGAGGCCGCTGCACGCGCCGGCTACGACAAGGCGATCACCTTCGAGTTCTCGCACTTCCTCTCCCCGCAGTCTTCATATCTGCAGGCGGGGCATCTGTACAACCGCTACAAGGATTATTTCGGAATCAAATAAGCCCGTCTTTATCGTAAGCCTTTACGATTTTGCTGACAAGAGGGTGTCGCACTATGTCTTCATTACTGAAGCTGACAGTTGCGATGCCCTTTATTCCGTTCAGCAGTCGCACGCCGTGAAGCAGACCTGAGTCCTCGCGGTGCGGCAGGTCAACCTGGGTCGCGTCACCGGTGACGATGAACTTCGAGTCGCTGCCCATACGGGTGAGGAACATCTTAAGCTGGCCCACATTGGTGTTCTGCGCCTCGTCGAGGATTACTACCGCTCTGTCCAGGGTGCGCCCGCGCATATAGGCCAGAGGTGCGATCTGGATCGTGCCCTCGGCCATGAATTCCTGCAGTTTCTTTGCGGGTATCATGTCCCCGAGCGCGTCGTAGAGCGGCTGCAGATATGGGTCGAGCTTGTCTTTCAGATCTCCCGGCAGGAAGCCGAGGCGTTCTCCCGCTTCGACAGCGGGGCGGGTGAGTATGATCCGCTTGACCTCCCGGTTCTTCAGCGCCCTGACCGCAAGAGCTATGGCTATGTAGGTCTTTCCGGTTCCGGCAGGGCCGAGGGCGAACAGCAGGTCGTTCTCGAAGAAGGACTGCACCATCTCCTGCTGGCGTGCGTTGCGGGCGCGTATGGGCTTTCCTTCGGTGCTGTGGACTATGATGGCGTCTCCGCTGAGCTTGAATTTCTGAGGTGAGTTCTCCCCGTCGAAGATGTCCTCCACGTCATATACGGTCAGGTTCCTTTTGTGGTGCCGCTTTTCCACGAGTTCGGCAAACCTCTGGCGGAATTCCTGGATATGGCTTTCCTTTCCTTCCAGAATTATCTCGTCTCCGCGTGCAACTACTTTGAGTGCAGGGAAATACGAGCAGAACTCTTCGAGTATCTTGTTTCCGGCCCCGTAAATCTCGATGGGGTCAATGGCTTCCAGTTTGACAGTGTCTTTCATTCAGGTGTCGAATCATATTGTCGTAGTCCGAAGGGTCGAGCCATTCGTCCCTGCGTCCTGTCCATTCATCAGCAAAAATAGTGGAGTAACTGTCAATGAGTTTGCCCGGGAGCGTACACCACATCCATCTCAGTTCCGGTTCTGTCATTACGGGAGTGCCTTTTCCGCGCCGGACGAATCTGATAGTCACGGCGAGTTCCAGGCGGGTGTTTTTCACACTCATATTAGAAACGGCGTTGCCTACCGAGTAGATTACCGGTACGTCCTTGATGTACATAGTGTCCTGCACTACGTGCGGATGGGCTCCGACTATGGCGTCCACGCCCTGCGAAACCAGCCACTTCGCGAGTTCCTCCTGCTCGAGGGAATGCTCCAGCTCGTACTCAACGCCCCAGTGGGGGAGTGCTACGATGAAATCCGCCTCACGCTCTTTCGCCCTCTGTATCTGGGCGCCGATTTCCTCCTTTTTCATCCGCGCCACTGCGGGCCAGCGGGAACTGCTGCCTCCGTTTGTACCGTAGGTGAAGTTTACGAGGGCTACGGAGATGCCTCTGTGGCTTACTATCAGCGGGTTCACCTCTTCGAAACGTTCCAGGCTTGCAGCGGCTCCGGTGTATTCGGCACTGCCTTCCGCGGCCATTCTGTCATAGACCTTCAGGCTCCTTGAAAAGCCGGCTCCGCCCTTGTCGAGTATATGGTTGTTCGCAAGCAGGAACACGTTGATTCCGCATTCCGAGAGGTATTCAGGGTACCAGTCCGGAGTGGAGAAGTTCGGATATCCGCTGTAGGGCGGGCCTGCAAGCGGGAATTCCAGGTTCGCCACCGCAAAATCCGCTGCTTTCAGGGCTGGGGAAATCTCTTTCAGAAAAGTCCTGTGGTCGTGCTGCAGCTGCCTGGAGTGCATCATCACGTCCCCGATTATTATCATTTCAAGGGTGTCGGACGGCTCCCATAGGGGCATGGGCGCCGGTATGCGGGCAATGCTTATCCCGGTGCGAGGGGGCGTCGGAAGATGCCTGGCCGAAGTCTTTACGTCAGAGCAGTGCGAATGTTGCTGCCTGCGGGCTGAAACCGGCAGGCAGAGTATCATTGACGTTATCAGAAAAACAACGATCCGGCGCATCTGCTTTGGATATATTTGCAAAAATAGCAAAAAGCCGAGAGCAGCGCAACAAGCTTGCTTGATTGCTATGCCGAGGCGCCAGCGTATTTGTGGACGCAGTCCAAACATAGCAAAAAGCCGAGAGCAGCGCAACAAGCTTGCTTGATTGCTATGCCGAGGCGCCGGCTCTCTCGTACGACCGGGAGCTGCGACTTCCTCGCTTTTGTATTTGGGATTAGGCTCGGAAGTCCGCACTCCCGGTCACATAAGAACCGAAGCGCATTAAGAACCAAAGTTGAAAAAGATTTTTTTTGCCGAGGATTATTAAATCGTTAAATTTGCTCTTTGTTCGAGAAATTGGATTTTATGAAGAAGGGTCTTATTGTTGTCGCACTCGTCTGCTGCATTCCGCTGCTTGTCGGCTGCGATTTTTTCCGCCGTCTCGCAGGACGCCCCACCTCCGAGGTGATAGCGCAGAAACGGCAGGAAATCGAAAAAGAGGAGGCCAGGCATCAGGCACGCCTCGATTCGCTCGCCATAGTTGAAAAACAGGTGGCGGATTCCCTTGCTCTGCTGGACAGAATCAAGGCCTCGGGCAAAGACATGCGCGGAACCGCGCGTCTGGGCGGACTGGCGGCATCGGTGCTCCCTAACCGTTACTACATCATCATCGGAGTGTTCTCGAACAAGGACAACGCGGCGAGACTTTCCGATAAGGCCCGTGCTGCGGGTGTAGAACCGGTGCGGATTCCCTGCTCCAACGGATGCACTGCAATAGGGATCTTCCCTTGCGACAGGCTCTCCGATCTCTATGAAGCTATAGGCAGGACTTCTTCTCTGACTTTCTGCCCTAAAGATACCTGGATACTGGTCAACGAATGATTAAGACAGTAAGAAGACCGCTTGCACTCTGCGTGGTTCTGCTTTGTGCGGCTTTTTCAGTGCAGGCCCAGTACAAGGATTCTCCGTACGGAAGCCTTTATGAAAGCGACGCCGCTTCCTCCATGCGCAGGACGGTGGAGTATCTCTCATGCGCAGGACTGGAAGGACGCGCAGCAGGTTCTGCCGGCGAGACCGAGGCTGCGGCTTATTTTTCCGAGGAACTTATGAAAGCCGGTGTGGACGTGCTTTCCGGCTCGACCGGCGAAATCTTCGGCATGAAGCTCGCATCCGGCGACACCCTTGTCTCCCGTAACGTGGTGGGCTTCATCCCAGGCTACGACAAGGACCTGAAAGGCCGCTATATCGTTGTCGGTGCGCGCCTCGACGGACTCGGGACAAGAACGCTCACGAAAAACGGCGAGACCGTCGAACAGCTTTTTCCCGGCGCTAACGGGAACGCTTCCGGCGTGGCTGTGCTGCTGCGTCTGGCGAAGATGCTGCAGACCAATTCGGTGCTTCTCCGCCGTTCCGTGCTGATAGTAGGTTTCGGCGCATCGTCGCAGCAGAATGCCGGTGCGTGGTATTTCCTGAACCGTTCGTTCCCCGAAGCGGACAAGATTGACGCCATGGTCAACCTTGACATGGTCGGTACCCCGAGCAACGGGCTTTACGCCTACTGCGCGTCCAACCGCGACCTGACGCAGATGCTTTCCGCCCTTTCGCAGACCTTGCAGCCGATACGCCCTAAAGTGGTTACTGAGGAACCGGTGGCTTCGGACCACAGGGCTTTCTATGACAAAAAGATACCTTCCGTATTCTTCACGACCGGAATGTATCCCGAATACAATACGCCGCGCGACACGCCGTCCATCGTCGAATACGATGATATGGAGCGCGTCTGCGAGTATGTCTACAACTTTACGCTCTCCGTCGTGAACGGCCCGGCCCCGATCTTCGATCCGGGGGAGTCTCTGGAGGAACAGAAACTGCAGGAAATCAACGCCATACCTTATTATGACTGCGATTTCAAACCGACTTTCCTCGGCAGCAGCGACCCCAAGGTCTTCCTGCAGAAATGGGTATATGTATACCTGCGCTATCCCGAGCAGTGCGTCCGGGAGGGTGTTCAGGGCAGGGTCCTGGTGGATTTTATCATAGACGAGAAAGGCAAGGTTCGCAGCGTCAGAGTCCTGCGCGGAGTCGACCCGCGGCTTGACGACGAGGCGGTGCGGGTCATCAGCGCGTCTCCGGACTGGAAACCGGGGCGTCTGCGCGGAAAGAAAGTGAAGACGGAAATGTCGCTGTACGTTGAATTCAGACTTGAAAAGAAAAACAAACGATAAAACTATGGATTACGATTTCAAGAAAATCGAGAGCAAATGGCAGTCCAGGTGGGCTGGGAACAAGACCTACAAGGCGGTCGAAGACCCCTCCAGACCTAAGTTCTATGTGCTTGACATGTTCCCTTACCCCTCCGGGGCGGGACTGCACGTGGGGCACCCTCTGGGCTATATCGCCAGCGATATCTATTCCCGTTACAAGAGACTCAAGGGCTTCAATGTCCTGCACCCCATGGGCTACGACGCTTTCGGCCTGCCTGCCGAGCAGTACGCCATCCAGACGGGGCAGCATCCGGAGAAGACAACTACAATCAATATCAACCGCTATCGCAGCCAGCTTGACCGCATAGGTTTCTCATACGACTGGGACAGGGAGGTGCGTACCTGCGATCCGGAGTATTACAAGTGGACGCAGTGGGCTTTCATCAAGATGTTCGAAAGCTGGTACGATCCCGAGGCGGATGCCGCACGCCCGATTTCGGAGCTTGTAAAACGTTTTGAGACAGACGGATATGAAGATGTGACTCCTGAAAAGTGGGCTTCCGCTTCCGAAAAGGAGAAATCCGATATCCTTATGAACTACCGCATCGCCTACCAGGGTGAGACTGCGGTGAACTGGTGTGAGGGACTCGGAACGGTGCTTGCAAACGACGAGGTCAAGGACGGACTTTCGGTGCGCGGAGGCTTCCCCGTGGTCCAGAAGAAGATGACCCAGTGGATGCTCCGCATCTCTTCATACGCGGAGAGACTGCTCTCTTCTCTTGACACCCTGGACTGGAGCGATTCTCTGAAAGAAATGCAGCGCAACTGGATAGGCAAGTCGGAGGGAACGGAGGTCGTTTTCGATACGGTCAACGGCGAAAAACACCTGCCCGTAACCATATTCACTACGCGTGTAGACACCATCTTCGGGGTGACTTTCATGGTTCTTGCACCGGAAAGTGCCCTCGTGGAAGAACTTACCGCTCCCGAGCGCAGGGCCGAGGTTGAAGCCTACATCGCGGAAGTAAAGAAGAAGACCGAGCGCGAGAGAATGACCGAGACCAGGAGTGTGACCGGAGTTTTCTCGGGTTCCTACGGCATAAATCCTCTGTCGGGTGAGAAAATCCCCATCTGGATTTCCGAGTACGTCCTCGCGGGTTATGGAACCGGTGCCATCATGGCTGTTCCTGCGCATGACAGCCGCGACTATGCCTTTGCAAAGAAGTTCGGTCTGCCCATCATCCCCATCATCGAGGGCTGCGACGTTTCCGAGCAGAGTTTCGATGCCAAGGAGGGCGTGATGTGCAACAGCGGCTTCCTCAACGGAATGGACGTGAAGAAAGCAATCGAGGCGGCGAAAGACTATGTTGAGGAAAAGGGGCTCGGCAAAAGAAAGACCAACTACCGTCTGCGCGACGCCATCTTCTCCCGCCAGCGCTACTGGGGCGAACCTTTCCCTATATATTATAAGGACGGAATACCCACGCCTGTTCCCGAGGACGAACTGCCGGTCCGTCTGCCTGAAATGGAATCGTTCAAACCCTCTTCCGACGGCCAGCCTCCGCTTGCAAATGCAAAGGACTGGACCTACAAGGGCTATCCGCTCGAAAAGAGCACCATGCCGGGCTTCGCCGGTTCCAGCGCCTACTATCTGCGCTATATGGACCCTCACGACGACAAGGCTCTCGTCAGCCCGGAAGCGAATGCCTACTGGCGCTCGGTGGACCTGTATGTCGGCGGAACGGAGCACGCGACAGGGCATCTGATCTACTCCCGTTTCTGGAACAAGTTCCTCTTCGACCTCGGCTATGTCTGCGAGGACGAACCTTTCCGCAAACTCGTCAACCAGGGCATGATCCAGGGCCGTTCGAACTTCGTCTACCGTATAGTCGGCACGAACAAGTTCGTATCCTTCGGACTCAAGGACAGTTACGAAACCACCGAGATCCATGTAGATATCAATCTCGTGCGCAACGACCGCCTCGACATCGAAGGCTTCAAGGCTTGGAGGCCGGATTACAGGGACGCGGAGTTCATACTCGAAAACGGGGAGTACGTCTGCGGCTGGGCCGTCGAGAAGATGAGCAAGTCCATGTACAACGTTGTCAATCCTGACGACATCTGCAACAGCTATGGTGCGGACACGCTCAGGCTCTACGAAATGTTCCTCGGGCCGGTCGAGCAGTCAAAGCCCTGGGACACCAAGGGCATAGACGGTGTAAACCGCTTCATAAAGAAGTTCTGGCGTCTGTTCTACGACCAGAAAGACCTTGTCGTCACGGACGGAAAGGCTTCTGCGGAAGAACTCAAGGTCCTGCACAAGCTCATCGGCAAGGAGCAGGAGGACATCGAGAACTTCTCCTACAACACTACCATAAGCGCGTTCATGATTGCTGTGAACGACCTGACGGCGCTGAAATGCTCCAAGAGGGAGATACTCGAGCCTATGGTGGTGCTGCTCAGCCCTTTCGCCCCGCACATCGCGGAAGAACTCTGGGAGGCGCTCGGGAACAGTGGCAGCGTATGTGACGCCTCGTTCCCCGAATATGTCGCCGCATACACGGTCGAGGACAGCTGCACCTATCCCGTATCGTTCAACGGAAAGATGCGCTTTACCGTCGACCTGCCGAAGAGCATGACTCCCGCGGAGGTCGAGGCGCAGGTGCGCTCTCTCGAGCAGACTGCGAAATACGTTGCAGGAATGAATATCCTCAAGGTTATCGTGGTCCCGGGCAAGATTGTCAATATCGTTGTAAAGTGATAAGTTCAAAATCCCAGAAGATACTCACGACCCTGAAAGAGTATCTGGTAATCACTCTGGCCTGCTTCATTTTCGGAGCTGCGTGGGAGTGCTTCATGATACCGAACGGCATGTCCGCTGGCGGTATGATGGGTCTGTGCACCGTCATCCAGTATGCGACTGGCGGTTTGATCCCGGCGTCAACCTCCTATTTCGTGGTCAACGCTCTGCTCATCCTGACTGCGGTGGCCGCCATGGGACTGGGCTTCGGCTTCAAGACCATCTACAGCATCGTCGTTTCCACCGTTGCGATGCGGCTTCTGAACGGCTGGGAGTTCCTGCACTGCATTCCCGGAGAGTTTTTCTTCGTGAACGAGACCGTGCTGATCCCGATTATAGCCGGTGTCATGGAGGCCGTGGGTATAGGACTCGTGCTGCACTATGGCGGAAGTACCGGAGGAACGGATATCATCGCACTGATGATCAACAAGTTCTGGCCGGTGTCCCTGAGTACCGCATTCCTGTACTGCGACCTGATAGTGGTGGCGCTGCTGCTGTTCCTGCCGGACAAGTCCTTTGCGGATATGGTCTACGGTATCGTTGAAATCGTCATCTTCTCCATAGTCGTGGATACGGTGGTGAGCGGAAAGCGGACGTCCTACCAGCTGATGGTATTCTCGGACCGTTATGCGGAAATAGCCGACCATATCAACAAGGTTATGGACAGGGGCGTGACAGTGCTGCACGCAACTGGCTGGTACACGAAGATGGACCGCAAGGTTCTGCTCATACTTATCGGCCAGAGGGAACTCTCCTCGCTTTCCAAAGTCATCCGCGACCTCGACCCCAAGGCGTTCATGTCTGTGTCGCCCACCAACAATGTGTATGGAGAGGGCTTTGAAGAAATCAAGTCAGGATTGAAGAAACCTCAATTATTCAAGAAGAAAGATGCCTCCGAAAAATAAAAAATCCCCCTGGATATTCTTGAAGGAATATTCGTTGATTACAGTTGGAATACTGCTGTACATTCTCGGCTGGACTATTTTCCTGATACCCAACAACCTTATCGGCGGCGGCGTCTCGGGTATAGCTTCGATGGTCCAGTACGCTACGGGCGGTCTCCTGAAAGTCGGTACTGTTTATTTTACAGTCAACATGGTGCTGCTGATCATTGCTCTGTTCATACTCGGACGCAGTTTCGGGGGCAAGACGGTTTACGCCATCATCATCGCATCCGTCGGGCTCAACGTTTTCCAGGACCTCGTCCCGATGGAAATCATACAGACTCTCGCTCTTGACAACGGCAAGCTGATGAGCACGATTATGGGCGGAATCATGGTCGGCGTCGGTATAGGAATGTCGATTTCCCAGGGCGGAAGCACCGGAGGAACGGATATTATCGCACTTATTGTTAACAAGTACCGCAATGTTTCTCCGGGCAGGATGATACTCGCCATGGATGTCGTGATCATTCTTTCTTCCATGCTCGTGCCGTCCTATACGACTGACGGCTCCCTCATGCCATTCGCGGAGAAGTTCACCACCGTCGTCTACGGCCTTATCCTCATCACAATCTGCAGCACTGTTCTGGATATGTATCTTTCCGGTTCCCGCCAGTCGGTTCAGCTCTTCATCCTGTCCAAGAAATACGAGGAGATCGCGGATGCGATTACCAAGGATTTCAGGCGGGGAGTCACGGTGCTCGACGGCAAGGGCTGGTACACCAAAAACTCTGTGCAGGTCCTGATGGTCATTACCCGCAGGGCGGATGTGAACATACTTCTGCACTATATCAAAAGCATAGATCCTGACGTTTTCCTGTCGGTTTCTTCGGTTACCGGAGTGTATGGGAAAGGCTTCGATACGATTAAATCAGGAGGATCGAAAAAGGAACACAAAGATTCGTAAATACGGGTTGAGACCACAGAGATGACCACGCCGCCGGACGTGGTCATCTTTAATTTTGATATATGAGAAAACTGATAACCAACCCCTTCCTGATACGTCTGTCCTCAATTTCGACTCTCGTTATCCTTTCCGTTCAGGATATTCTTTCGCCGCTTTCAGGGCAGGCCCCTCTCAAACTAACTGCCGACGCTCTTGCTGCAGGAGTGATACTGCTGCTTTCGCCACTTTCATATGAAAACGGAGGCAGGGCGTCCAGGGCGGCTTTATGTTCAGGCTTGCTTGCAATTCTGTCCGGGGTGACGGCGCAATGCTGGCTTTCTGATGACGCCCTCGCGGCTGTAGCGGTGAAAATCCTGCCCGTGCTTGTGCTGTGGCTTGTGTACCTGTCCTTCCTCTGCAGGGAAAAATACGAAGACCTGCATCTTCTGTTCAATACGAACGCAGTGCTTTACTCGGTGGAGGACTATTCGAGACTGTTCTATTATTGTATAGTGCTACTGCTGTCCATCAGCGTTCTCGCCCTGGCTTCCGCTGACTGCGGCCCTGTCTGGGCTATGCTTATGCTGGTGCTGTCATCTGCGGTGTATTCGCTGCTGTACTACAGGGCATATTCAGGACACACCCTTTTCATAGGAAGGCGGATGGAAAGGAAAATCCAGGATGTGATAAGCGGAAACCTGCGATCCTCGCCGGTTTCGGAGGCGGAGGATGCCCCTTCGATGAGCCGTCTTTACGCAAGGATTCTGAAATACATGGAACTGAAGCGTCCTTTCCTGGATCCGGACTTCGGGCTTGAGGATATGGCGGGAGGCGTTCTGACGAACAAGTCCTATGTTTCCAGAACTATAAACTGTTTCTCGGGAAGGAACTTCTGCCAGTTCGTGAACTATTACCGTATAAACTACGCGGTGGAAATGGTGCGCAAGAAACCGCAGCTGAAGGTCATGGATCTGGCGATGCACTCCGGCTTCCATTCTGTGGTCTCGTTCAACATGGCGTTCCGTACGAACATGAACGAGAATCCCAGCGAGTTCATCAGGCGTCTGCGCGAGGAGAAAGGACTTCTTCGGGCAGGCCTTTCCAACTGACTGGAAGGGGAGCTGTGACGTCCACGGGGGTCTTCTTGACAGGGTGGATGAAACGGATGTTCCTGGCGTGCAGGGAAATGCCTCCGTCGCGGTTGGACCTTGCGGCACCGTATTTGAGGTCTCCTTTTATTATGCAGCCCATTCCGGCAAGCTGGCAGCGTATCTGGTGGTGCCGTCCGGTGAGAAGTTCGACTTCGAGCAGATGGTATCTTTCGGTATCTGCGATATGGCGGTATTTCAGCCTGGCGAGTTTGGCCTTGTCCCTGCCCTCGGGAACGATGAAACTCTTGTTCATCTTCTCGTTGCGCAGCAGCCAGTCCTCCAGCAGCCCCTCTTTCTGCGCCGGGGCTTTTTCGCACAACGCCCAGTAGGTCTTGTGCACATCTCCGTCACGGAAGAGTTCCGACATCCTCTCCAGCCCCTTGCTCGTCTTTGCCAGTACGCAGATCCCGCTGACAGGGCGGTCCAGGCGGTGGGGGATTCCGAGGAAGACCTGCCCCGGCTTGGAATCTCTCTGTGCGATGAATGCCTTGTAGGTCTCGGCAAGACATTCGTCGCCGGTCTTGTCCCCCTGCACTATCTCGCCGACCTTCTTGTTCACTATCAGCAGGTGGTTGTCTTCGTAGAGTATGCGCCCCTGCAGGTCGTCGAATTCCTGTCTGCCTATTTCGCGATATTCCATCTTAAAGTTTTCTAAGTTGAGTGGTTACGGTCATCTCTTTTCTTTTGGGGACGATGAATGTGAAGCCGCAGACGGTCCTGTCCGCGCCGGGGTCGAATTCAGCTACGGGATTGTCCGAAGGGCTTTCCTTGCCAGGCCAGATATTATAGCGTACATCGGCTCCGGAGGCGCTCAGGACCATCTCTACGTCTCCCTGGAAAAGATGGATTCCGTCGTCGCGGACCTCCGCCCGGGCGGAGGTCACCATCGTCCAGCGGACGAAGGCCGGCCGTCCGGCCGCCGCGACGACATCTTTCACCTCCAATGCCCCGTCCTTATGGAGCGAGGCAGTCCTCTGCGCCTTTGTGAGGTCAGGAGAAAGGACGGCCTTGAGGTCCACAGTACCTCCCTTGCATTCCGGAGTGTCGAACACATCCACGAGAGCGGCCCTGCCTTTGGAAACATGAAGTTTTCCGTTGACTGACAGGGTGTTGTGGTATAAATTGTTGTAGGAACAGATTTTCCATCTCCAGGACTCCTGGTTCCTGTCCCACAGGCTCGCTCCGTATTTCGCGAAATTATATTCGGAAATCGAGTAAGCTATCCTCGTGAGATCCGAAGCCCAGCGGTAGCCGTAGGCATCATAGACGAAAGTCCCGGCGTCCAGATGCGCGTGGGCGTCCATTGCGCAGCCCGCTTTCATCGCAAGGTAGGCATTGTCCCCGCCCCAGCCGTAGCGGGCTATGAAAATAGGCGTAGTTCCCTGCCCGTGGAAGAAGTCCCCGTCCTCCGGATCCTCTCCGGCCTCCGGCATTGACTTGTCCGCGAGCTTTGCCATGTCGAAAAGGTACATTGGCATAAGACGGCTGCGGGCATCATTCTCGCTGACATTCTCAAGGTCAGTTCCCGCGAGAAGCTCCACCTCGTAGCGTACAAGATTCCTGTCTTTGTGCCTGGCTGCGAAGTACCACATTTCCGGGCGGCTTCCGGCTTTCTCGCCGTTGTCATAGTAATTGAACAGCAGACCCGTGCCGCTCTGGGAGAAGAGCTGGTAGTGGCCTGTCTTCGTGAAGCCGGGGCTGCATGAAAGCCCGAAATCCCTGCCGAAACCCTCGTCCAGCGCTTTCAGCATCAGAATCTCGAACATGGTCCCGTAGCTCCAGTAGTCCGGCCCCTCGGGGTAGATTCCGTCCGGTTCGTACATGGTTTCCATAACTGGCCTGTTGGAGGCTATGGCTTCGTCTATTCTTCTCTGTGCGAGTTCCTTATGGCTGTCTATCACGGCGATCGCCCCGCAGAGTATTCCGGCATTGCACACCTGGTTCCAGTTGTTGCATTTCTGGAGGTAGTCCCTCCTGATGCCGTCCGCGAGGGCATATTCGGCTATTGTCTTTTCTACGAGTGCGCGTATCCGGGGGCTGAGCGCGTCGTACATCCAGTCGTATGCTATCGCGACAGCCGCCGTCATCTCGGCAGTGTCAAGAAAGTGCGGGTTGTTCCAGTCCGGGAAACTGCACACATCCTCGAGCAGCGCTTCCACGCATGCGACGTATTCTTTTTTAGGCGCCGTCTTCCAGGCGTAGGAGAGTGTCATCAGGCGCTGCAGGGCATCCCTCGAAACTGACAGGATGCGCCTCCCGCTCTGGTCTTTCCGGTATTCCAGCCTCTTTCCCTGGCCTGAATACAGGTCCGCGAGATGCAGCTGTATGCTGTGCGCCTTGGCAAGGGACGGATCGGCGTTCTTTCTTATCTCTCTTTTCAGCCGGGCGAAATCCTTGGACGAGGCGATCAGCCTCGGGTGCGGCCGTGCGGCGAGGGCCTTGTATTCGGCTTCCGTGGGAAGTCCGTCAGAATTGTCAGTCGCACCTGCGAGGGGTGCTGCGGCTAAAAGAGCCGCTGCAATGGCTGTGAGGATCTTGTTCATGTTCGACTTGCGATATAGCGTACTCACAAAGATAATTAAAGTTGGGCTCAGAGCAAAACCCGAGTCCCCGACTGCCCGGACACGGACATTCTGCCAAAATGTCAGAAAATTCGGCTTGGCACAAGTTTAGATATTAAGGCTGACGTGCCGCAGTGAAAACGGCACGCAGAAAAGATTAATAATAAAACAGATACTATTATGGGAAAAATCATCGGAATTGACCTCGGAACCACGAACTCCTGCGTGGCGGTCATGGAAGGCAACCAGCCTACTGTTATTATCAACGAAGAGGGCGCACGCACCACGCCGTCCATCGTGGCATTCACCGGCAACGGCGAGCGCAAGGTCGGCAGCCCTGCAAAGCGCCAGGCTATCACCAACCCTCACAACACCATCTTCTCCATCAAGAGATTCATGGGAGAGTCCTACGACCAGGTCAGCAAGGAAGTCTCCCGCATGCCTTACAAGGTCGTCAAGGGCGACAACAACACTCCCCGCGTGGACATCGACGGACGTCTGTATTCTCCTCAGGAGATTTCAGCAATCATCCTCCAGAAGATGAAGAAGACCGCGGAAGACTATCTCCGTCAGGAAGTTACCGAGGCGGTCATCACCGTCCCCGCATACTTCTCCGACAGCCAGCGCCAGGCGACCAAGGAGGCGGGCAAGATCGCTGGACTCGACGTCAAGCGTATCATCAACGAGCCCACCGCGGCCGCACTTGCATACGGTCTGGACAAGAAGAACAAGAATATGAAGGTCGCTGTCTATGACCTCGGCGGCGGTACTTTCGATATCTCCATCCTCGAACTCGGCGACGGCGTATTCGAAGTCAAGTCCACCAACGGAGACACTCACCTCGGAGGTGACGACTTCGACCAGGTCATCATCGACTGGCTCGCTTCCGAATTCGCATCCGAGAACGGCGGAATAGACCTGAAGAAGGATCCTATG
>Ga0129311_1001600_pt1 | contig 15604 bp, 9 predicted proteins | sample Go1ome_FD_94435 | JGI IMG/M metagenome (GOLD analysis project Ga0129311, IMG submission 94435) | Western lowland gorrila individual fecal microbial communities from Wisconsin, USA - Go1022B metagenome | ecosystem: Host-associated > Mammals > Digestive system > Large intestine > Fecal | place... | reverse complement strand
CGTTTCTGCTCAAAAATTTGTTACGTTGGCGGGCGGATACTATCCGCCCCTACGAACTCAAAAATTTTGAGCCATCCGTAAATTACGCACCAGGTACGATGCGGTACGTCTGCGTAGGGGTGGTGCTCCGCGCAGCGAATCAAAATCCAATGATCGCCGGGGGCGATCACTCATTAATTCAACGGCTATCAGCCGCCCGGTTGTTTCCCCCATGGGGAAACAACGTCGGCGCAATGCGCCGACAATGGTAGTATCGAACCTTTTGAACTGAAATTCAGTGGCACAAAGGTGAAACATGGCATATTTGCAACATTGTGACATTTCTGGGCCAATACGTTTCTGCTCAAAAATTTGTTACGTTGGCGGGCGGATACTATCCGCCCCTACGAACTCAAAAATTTTGAGCCATCCGTAAATTACGCACCAGGTACGATGCGGTACGTCTGCGTAGGGGCGGCTATCAGCCGCCCGGTTATTTCCCCATAGGGGAAATAACGTCGGCGCTTTGCGCCGACAATGCAGTATCGAACATTTGAAAATGAAATTCGGAGGTACAATGTCGAAACATGGAATATTTGCAACATTGTTACATCACTCGGCCAATACGTTTCTGCCCCAAAATTTGCCACGTTGGCGGGCGGCTAATAGCCGCCCCTACACGGTCTGTGCCACCGAATTACCACCGCAAAATTTCGTTGCGTAAATGAAGTTTTAATGGATACGCTCTACTCCTATGCCTGGGGGCAGATCCTTTTGAAAGAGGCGCTGCAATAGAAAATGAACAGAACGCCCCGGACGGAATGGTTCAAATGCCATACATCAGGGGCGTTTTTGCGGGTTGGAGGGCTTTGAAGGGCAAATGTTTTGGTCAAATGGACGAAAGGAAAAAGGGAAAAAACAGGCATCTTTTATCGACAAGGAATGGGACGGGATTCGGGGTGTGTACGCAAAATAAGTACAAATGTATCGTATAGACGGCTGAAACGAAAAGAAATCAGGGGAAGGATGCATAAGGAATTCATGCCATATTGACCGTAACAGAACGACTGTGCGCACCCTGTGGAAAAGGGAACACTGGGGTGGCTGTCACTTGCCCCATTTCGGATAAGAAATGTTTGTGCATTCGGTAGAAACACAGGAAAAAAAACGGAAACTTCCTAACTTGCTATTGATTTTTATAAGAAAACGTGGTATCATACCGACAAGTCATGTAACAACAAGTGACTTGTGCAGGAAGTGAAAGAAAAAACGCATATTCCTGCAAAATGAAAAAGGAGGAAGAATCATGAAAAAATTACTTGCCCTGCTGCTTGCACTGGCGATGGTAATGTCTCTGGCTGCATGCGGCGGCAACGCCCCTGCTGCACCCACGACTGCTACTGAAGCTCCTGCAGCAACCACTCCTGCCGGAACTGACACTCCGGACGAAGCCTACACCGGTCTGGATTGGGCTGCGATCGACGCCATGGACGTTGACGAAGCTTCCGATACCATTTACGACTGGAACCTGGGCGAATTCAACGAAGTTTATCAGGATGCCAAGTCCGAGGTCGTCGACCTGGATCTGCGTATGGCAAAGATGGCCATTGCAGAAGCCAAGCTGATGGAATCCGGCGTGTTCATCCCTGTTTACGGCAACGGCGGCGCTTTCGCCATGAACCGTGTGGTTCCCCGTACCGTTACCTCCGTCTCCTGGGGTCTTGACGAATACAGATGGTACACCATGCTGGTTGCCAATGAGCTGATCACCACCGAGGACCGGGATGCCCTGACCGCCCTGTGGGGTGAGAGCGAAAACGCTGCAGCCTGGGAAGAGGCTGCCAAGGCTTACCTGAAGGAGCACAACTACACCCTGAACGACACCTGGAACTATGCCATCAACTATGAGCTGGCTACCTGGGATGCCATCGCTTCCAGCTTTACCTCCGACCAGTACTTCATCGCTCCTACTTACTCCCCCCTGATGGAGTACGACACCAAGGACAAGCAGCAGTACGCCCTGGCTGAGAGCGTTGACGTTTCCGAGGACGGCACTGTCTACACCTTCCACCTGCGCAAGGGCGTGAAGTGGGTTGACCAGCAGGGCCGTGAAGTTGGCGAAGTTACCGCTGACGACTGGGTTGCTTCCATGCAGCACGTTATCGACAACAACGATGCTCTGGGCTACCTGATGACCGCTTCCAGCGGCTGCGGCATCAAGAACTACGATGCTTACATCAGCGGCGATGTGACCGATTTTGCTGAAGTCGGTGTCAAGGCTGTTGACAACTACACCCTGGAGTACACCCTGGAAGCTCCCTTCCCCGCATTCCTGACGATGATGGGCTATGGCTGCTTCGCTCCTCTGAACCGCTCCTTCTATAAGGCTCAGGGCGGCACCTTCTCCACCGAAGGCGAGGAGTACACCTCCGGCAAGTACGCCACCACTCCTGCCAACATTGCTTACTGCGGCCCCTACCTGGTCAAGAACTTCACCGAGAAGAACGTCACCAGCTATGTTGCCAATCCCTCTTACTGGAATGCTGACGCTGTCCAGACCCACAACCTGAACATCTACTACAACGACGGCTCCGATCCTCTGCGTGCTTACAATGAGGCAAAGGCTGGCACTCTGGCCGGCTGTCCGTTCAACCCTTCCGCTCTGGTTCTGGCCAAGGAAGAGAAGCCCCAGGGTTCTGACAAGACCTACTTCGATCTGTACCACTACACCACCCCCAACGATGCTACCACCTTCTGCGGCTGGGTCAACCTGAACCGCGGCTCCTGGGCAAACTTCAACGACAGCACTGTCGGCGTGTCCAATCAGACCGATGCTCAGAAGGCTGCTACCCGCAGCGCTATGAACAACCAGAACTTCCGTCTGGCTCTGGCCATGGCCTTCGACCGTGGTGCATTCAACTCCACCATCGTCGGTGAAGAGCTGAAGTACAACTCCCTGAAGAACTCCTTCATCCCCGGCAACTTCCAGAAGACTGCCGGTGAGGTCACCGTTGATATCAACGGCACTGCCACCACCTTCCCCGCCGGCACCTACTTCGCAGTCATCGAGCAGGCTCAGCTGGATGCTGACGGTGTTGCTCTGAAGGTTTGGGATCCCACTGCTGACGGCGGCGCCGGTTCCGGCGACGGCTTCGACGGCTGGTACAACCCCGAGCAGTCTGTCAAGTATCTGGAGAAGGCCATTGCTGAGCTGGCTCAGATTGGCGTTGAGATCTCCAAGGAGAACCCCATCCACATCGACGTGCCCTACGGTACCTACAGTGAGTCTGTTACCAACCGCTTCCAGGCTTACAAGCAGTCCATTGAAAAGGTCACCGATGGCAGAATCATCGTGGATCTGATTCCCTTCGCTGATAACACCTCCTTCAGTTACGCTTACTACCGTACCAGCAAGGGCAGCGAAGCCAACTATGACATTACTCCTGGCACCTCCGGCTGGGGCCCCGACTACGGCGACGGCCAGAGCTACCTGGACGTCATCCAGCCCTACGGTTACATGACCAAGAACATCGGTCTGTACTAATCGGCGGTAGCTACTGAGTAGATCTTTGTGTGGGGGAGTCAACTCCCCCACACTTTCCTCTGCCTTATACCAAGGGAACTCTGAATCAAATGGCAGCACATCTGCCAATTGATTCAGAGCTTCCTGCTAAAATACAAACAAGAAAAGGTGATACCGTGGCCAAATATACATTGATCCGAATTCTAAAAGGTATTGCATCTGCGATTTGTGTTGTCGTTTTGATCATGGTGCTGGTGTACTCCCTGATGGACCGCACCACCATTTTTGCAGGCGACCCGAACTATTCCAAAATGCAGAGCAATGCCCGAATTACTTACGAGCAGGGCCGTTATCAGGTTTTCGGCTACATTGATTATGTGCCCTATTCTGACTACGTCAAGAACCTCTACAGCAGCAACCAGATTGATGAGGATACCCGTGCAGGCGCCATGAAGATTGGCGTTACCGCTGAAAAGGCCTCCGAGACTGCCAAGGAGTATATTGAGAAGTTTACTCAGGAATATGAAGCCCAGGGCTATTCCATTACCCGCCTGGATGCGGACAGAAAGAAGAATGGTCAGGTGAAGGACGGCGGTCAGGCTGCAATTTTTGCTACCCGGGATCGCCCGCTGATCAAGCGTGTGCTTTCCTACTTCACCAACATGATTTTCATTGACAATGTGCATTATGTGGATGAATCTGTGGATATCGGCCCCCGCACCCTGAAGTTTACACTGCATGACCCGGTGTATGGCGGGGAGAAATTCTCTCCTGCCATTATTGGCAACGGCACCATGCACAAGTATCTTCTCTATTTTGACAACCGTTTCCCTTTCCTGCACCAGAATTTTGCAACCCTGCATCTGGGCGAATCCTATACTGTCAGCCGTGGTACCGATGTTTTTGAGACCATGACCACCTCCCAGGGCGCTTACGTCCTGGATACTGTGCTGTTCCCCACCGGTCATGTGGAGCAGAGTGCAGACGATCTGCACACTGCCACCTATATTGCCGGTTCTCTGGAGCAGAGCGCCATGCACGCAGTCCGTTTTGAGGATGATTACACCCATACCATCACCCACAAGAACAATATGTCCAAGCTGGGATTCTCCTTTGTCATTGGTGTGATCGCCACCATCCTGAGCTATGTGCTGGGTCTGCCTCTGGGCCTGCTGATGGCTCGCTTCAAGGATGGCCTGCTGGATAAGATCGGCACCATCTATATTATGTTTATCATTGCAGTGCCCTCCCTTGCCTATATCTTCCTGTTCAAGGCCATCGGCGGCAGTGTGTTCAAGCTGCCCACAACCTTTGATATGGATATTGGCAGTAAGTCCATGTATGTGCTGCCCATCATTTCTCTGGCTCTGCCCAGCGTGGCAAACCTGATGAAGTGGATGCGCCGCTACATGATCGACCAGATGAACAGCGACTATGTCAAGTTTGCCCGTTCCGGCGGTCTGAGCGAGAACGAGATCTTTACCAAGCACATCTGGAAGAATGCCGCTATTCCCATTGTTCACGGCATTCCCGGCAGCCTGCTGATGGCCATGACCGGCGCCATCATTACCGAGCGTATTTACTCCGTACCTGGTGCAGGTAACCTGCTGACCCAGGCCATTAATAAGTATGATAACGGTGTTATCGTTGGCGTGACCCTGTTCTACGCCGTTCTGACCGTTATTTCCAACATCCTGGGTGACGTCCTGATCTCCATGGTGGATCCCAGAATTTCCTTTACTTCCAAGGGTAGGTGATAGAAAATGCGTGAAGATATGAACCAGTTTACTGACGAAGAGCTGTTTGCTCCCATTTCCCATTCCGACGCAGAATCCGAAAAGATTGCTGCACCCCGGTACTCCTACTGGAAGTCCGTTTTCCGGGTGTTCTTCCGGAAGAAGGTTAACATCATTGCGCTGGCCCTTCTGCTTTTCGTGATCCTGTTTGCCTATATTTATCCCTCTGTTACCCATTACGATCCCTACGCCAACCTGCTGGATCCCAATGCCAAGCACCTGAGCCCTTCTGACGCTATGAGCTACTTTGGCCCCCAGCTGAAGTGGATCCTGGGTGCCGGTGCTTCCGGTGAGTCCACCTTTGATGCCGTGTGGAACGGCTCCCGTATTTCCATCTCTCTGGCCTTCATGTGTGCTGCCATCAACATGACCATCGGTGTCATGCTGGGCGCTGTGTGGGGCTTCAGCAAGAAGGTGGATATGGTCATGATGGAGGTCTACACCATCATTGGCAACGTGCCTATGATCCTGATCATCTCCGTTTTGTCCATGCTGTTCTCTCCCACCTTCTGGACCATGGTGTTCGCCCTGACCATTGTGGGCTGGCTGAGCATTGCTTACTTTATTCGTACACAGGTGCTGATCATCCGGGATCGGGAGTACAACCTGGCCTCCCGCTGCCTGGGCAGCTCCATTTTCAAGATCGCCACCAAGAACATTCTGCCCTTTATGACCTCTGTCATCGTGACGCTGCTGGCCACCGAGCTGCCCAGCTACATCTCCTATGAGGTGTTCCTGTCCTACATCGGCATGGGTATGAGTGAAATGTCTCTGGGCCGTCTGATCTACGCTGCGGAAGCCGCCATGGTGACTCCCGGCTGGCAGATGGAGTTCTGGAGCCCTGTGGCCATTGCTTCCATCATTACCGTTGTGCTGTACGTGGTGGGTCAGAATCTGGGTGACGCTTCCGATCCCAGAACCCATATGTAAGGAGGACGGAACATGGAAGATAAGAAAGTATTATTGTCCGTTCAGGATCTTGTTGTGAAATTCAAGGTTCGCGGACGTTCCCTGACCGCCATCCGGGGCATCAGCCTGGATATCTACGAGGGCGAGTCCATCGCCATCGTGGGTGAGTCCGGCTCCGGTAAGTCCGTTTTTACCAAGACCTTTGCCAATATGCTGGACTCCAACGGCTATGTGGACAGCGGTAAGATCATTTTCAATGACCCTGAGCTGGCAGAAACCAGCCTGAATATCGGCCCCAGAGAGCATTCCCGGATCAGCGGCATCCGTTCCAAGCTGGATGAATACGCCAAGCTGGAAAATGGTGCCCAGACCTACAAGGCTATGAAGGCACTGGAAGCGGAAAAGAAGGCGAAGTCCTCCATTTCTGACGAGGAGGATGCCGCATTCCAGGAAAAGCTGGCTGACCTGCAATTTGAGCGGGCAGAGACCTTTAACCACAAGCAGACCCTGGACTCTCATGAGAAGGCGCAGATCAAGGAGTATGCTGCCAAGATCGCTGCACTGGATAAGCAGATCGAGGCACTGGAGCAGGAGCGCAAGCAGCAGCAGCAGGCCAAGGCCAAGGCTGCCGAAGCAGACACTGCCTACAATGAAGCATTCACGAAGAAGATGGCTGAGCTTCAGACACAGTACCACCAGGAAACCTCCACCCCCATTTCTGCCCAGCAGCAGACCCGGAACGACAATCTGGCCAAGGAGATCTACCTCACCGTCGGCCGCTATGACTGGGTCGTCCGGAACAAGCTGATCAAGAAGCTGCTGAACGCCGTGAAGGAGGCCATGCGCCAGGGACTGGATCTGAGCTCGGATGCCGTTCGCAATGATGTATTCAGCACCGTGACCTTCCGCGTCAAGCTGGAGGAGGATACCGAGACCCGTCTGTTTGGCCGCTGCATCCTGGATCTGGCCAACATCAAGTACAGCAAGGACCTGTCCCAGATCCGCGGTAAGAAGATCGCAACGGTTTTCCAGGATCCCATGACCTCTCTGAACCCCATCATCACCATCGGTCAGCAGATCACCTCCATCATCCTCAAGCACCAGCATTGCTCTGAGGCAGAGGCAAGAATCCGGGCCCTGGAGCTGATGAAGAAGGTGGGTATTCCCAACGCCGAGAACCGGTTTGACGATTACCCCTTCCAGTATTCCGGCGGTATGCGCCAGAGAATCGTTATTGCCATTGCGCTGTCCTGCCAGCCCAAGATTCTGATCTGTGACGAGCCCACCACCGCTCTGGACGTGACCATTCAGGCCCAGATTCTGAAGCTGATCAAGGATTTGCAGAAGGAATTCGGCTATACCATCGTGTTCATCACCCATGACCTGGGCGTTGTGGCCAACGTGGCTGACCGTGTGGCAGTTCTCTATGCCGGTCAGATCGTGGAAGTGGGCACCGTGGAGGAGGTCTTCTATGACCCCCGTCACCCCTACACCTGGGCCATGCTTTCCAGCCTGCCCCAGCTGGCTCAGCGGAACACGGAGCTGTACTCCATCACCGGTACCCCTCCGTCTCTTTACAATAAGATCGTGGGCGATCCCTTTGCACCCCGGAATCCCTACTGCATGAAGATCGACACCATCGCCGATGCACCCATGTTCAAGGTCACCGAAACTCACTACGCCAAGACCTGGCTGCTGGATCCCAGAGCCCCCAAGGTGGAAAAGCCGGAAGCCATTCGCAACCTCCACGAGAAGCTCGTGGAAGCATTCAATATTTAAAGGAGGTCATGCTGCTGTGAGAAACGAAGCAACAAAACTGGAAGCAACTTCCAGACATTTCCCCGAGCATGGCCCCATTGACGAGAAAACCGGCAAGGAGGTTTTGCTGTCTGTCAAAAACATTGACATTGTTTTTGGCAAGGGCGATAAGGCTTTCAGAGCCGTGAAGAATGCGTCCTTCGACATCTACAAGGGAGAGACCTTCTCTCTGGTAGGCGAGTCCGGTTCCGGCAAGACCACCATTGGCCGTGCCGTCATTCGGGTCAATCCCTGCGCTGCCGGTGAGATCCTGTATAAGGGTGTCCGCATTTCCGGCAAAATCCCCCACTCCCTGGACCGGGAGGTGATCCGGAATATCCAGATGGTATTCCAGGATCCTGCCGCTTCTCTGAACGAGCGTGCCACTGTTGACTACATTGTCTCTGAGGGCCTGTACAACTTCCATCTGTACAAGAACGAAGCAGACCGTGTGGAAAAGGTGGAAAAGATGATCAACGAGGTGGGTCTGCTGCCTGAGCATCTGACCCGCTATCCCCACGAATTCTCCGGCGGTCAGCGTCAGAGAATCGGTCTGGCCCGTGCGATGATCATGGAGCCGGAACTGGTGGTGGCTGACGAACCCATCTCCGCTCTGGACGTTTCCATCCGTGCCCAGGTGCTGAACCTGCTGAAGAAGTTCCAGAGAGAGCAGGGTACCACTTATCTCTTCATCGCCCATGACCTGTCCATTGTCCGGTTTATTTCCGACCGCATTGGCGTTATCTACAAGGGCGATATTGTGGAAGTGGCCGAGGCTGAGGAGCTGTTCAACTTCCCCATGCACCCCTATACCCGCAGCCTGATTTCTGCCATCCCCATTCCCGACCCCCAGCTGGAGAAGAACAAGGATTTGTTTACCTACGATCCCTCTATGCACGACTACAGCGAGGACAAGCCGGAGATGGTGGACATTGTCAACAACCACTTTGTCTACGGCAATAAGAAGGAAATCGAGGCTTACAAGGAGCTGCGTGCCAAGAACGAGCCCATCAAGTCCATCACCATCCGCACGGAAGGCGAGGCCGCCAAGACCTCCATCCCCACGGAGGCATCTGTCGAGGAGATCCGCATGCCTCCTGCACGGGATACCGGCAGCTACTGGTATAACCTGCTGGGCTTCCTGCTGCCCCTGCTGAGCCTGATCGGAGCCCACTTCTTCCGCATCAACAATTATATCCGCAACTTCAAGGCCCTGAAAAAGGGCGCTGTGGTTGGCCTGATCTTCCGGGCTGTCCTCCTTGGAATCTTTGCGCTGCTGCTTGTGCTGGCGGTTATATAACCCCGGCCCAGATGCAAAATGAAATCCCCGCAGAAAGGCTTTGGCTTTTCTGCGGGGTTCTTTCTTTCCGGGGGGAAAGAATAGAAAAAAGGAAAAGGGGAAGGCTTTTGTTTGCAAAATCCTATAAACCGTGGTAGAATACGTTGCATGTAGTGATTCCATCCCAAGGGCAGGGAAGCGGCAGACTGCTGCTGAAAACTGGCGGAGCCGGTGCTTTCCCGGTTTTGCCAACAGGATGGAGTCCAAGATACCCAAGAACACAGGAGAGTTAACAGTTATGGGAAGACAAACCCGGGGCAGACAGCCCTATGCGCCGAAAATTGAACATGTGGAGGTACGGGAGGACAAGGTGGGTCTGCGGATTTTGCTGTTTGTGATGTCCGTGGCCCTGGCGATCACGGCCTTTGGCTTTGGCATCAACGGCCTGCTGACACCGGAAACCGGCTGGCATGAGGTGGACTGCACCACGTCCAATTCCGGGAATATCCGTCTGCAATATTACTATGGAGCAGGGGAGATGGGCACCGCCGCAGAGCGCAAGCTGGTGACCCAGGTCTATTCCCAGGCTCTTTCTGCGGCAGAGACCCAGCTCGGTGCCGGCCCGGCGGATGCAGGGAATCTGTATACCATCAGCGCCCGGCCCAATGTGGAGGTCACCGTGGAGCCGCTGCTGTACAGCGCCCTGGAAAGCTATCTGGAAACCGGGGATCGTTCCATTTACTATGGCCCCCTGCTGAGCCGGTACTATGCCCTTTTTGCCTGCCAGAATGACGAGGATGCGTCCCTTTATGACCCTGAACGAAATGACCAGGCGGCATCCTTTGCCAATAGAATTGCCCAGTATGCCCAGGATCCCCACTCGATCCGTCTGGAATTGTTGGGAAATGGCAAGGTTCGCTTGCATGTCAGTCAGGACTATCTGGCGTTTGCTCAGGAGCAGGAGCTGGATCGTTTTCTGGATCTGGGATTTGTTCGGGAAGCCTTTGTGCTGGATGCCGTGGCCCAGGCTCTGGTGGAGGCAGGGCTGACCAATGCAATGCTCACCGCCGCCGACGGCTACTCCCGGTGTCTGTGCGCCCAGGAGACAGCCGTAAATCTGCTGGAGCCCGGAACGAATGGCGTTCGTCATGTTGCCACTGCCCTCTGGCAGGGCCCCGGCGCAGCTGCCACTGTGTGGGGCGCTTCCCAGGGACAGGACAACGGCTTGCGCGGCTATACCTATGCAGACGGAACGGTACGCCCCTCGGTTTTGGATGCTGCCACCGGCCAGCTGAAAGCCGCCAATGCCAACCTGATCCTGTTTGGAGACGATTCCGTGGGTGTGCTGGCGCTGGATGCCCAGAAAGCCATGGCATCCTGGAACCTCGATGGCCTGCGGTGTCTGTACAGCCGGGAGGGGGAGGTCATCTGCACAGACCCCAATGTAAAGATCCTTCGGGAAAACTAACCTGTTGTTCCCTTGGAAAATGATATGCGCCCTGATGCAAAAGGAGGGGAAAACTTCAAAAAATGAATCGAATCGAAAAATTTATCGGACAATACCGAAATCTGCCCCGGGAGATCTATGTGCTTTTCTGGGGCCGCATCGTCACCTGCATGGGCTCGCTGATCTGGCCCCTGATGACCCTAATCCTGAAAAACAAGCTGGGCTACAGCGCAACGGCCATTGCGTTCATTACCATGGTCATGGGCGTTGTCCAGTTTCCTATGCTGCTTCTGGGGGGCAAGCTGGCTGACAGCCGGAACAGAAAGCATATTATCGTGGTGTGCGACCTGATCACCGTGCTGTGCTATATCATTGCAGGCTTGATCCCCCTGTCCAATACCAGCATTGTGCTGTTTTACATTGCCGGTGTGTTCGCCACCATTGAAGGGCCCTCCTATGATGCCCTGGTTGCGGATCTCAGCGACAGCGAAAGCCGGGAAAAGGCCTATAGTCTCCAATACCTTGGCGCAAACCTGGGGCTGGTGCTGGCACCGGCACTGGGAGGCTTCCTCTTTGAAAACTACCTGTGGCTGGCTTTCTTCATTACCGCAGCGGCAACCTTCTCCTCTACCTTGCTGATCATCCTGTTTGTCAAGCGTTTGCAGGTGGAAAAAATCCATGTCAGTCAGTACGAACAAAGCCGCCAGGGAGACAGTCTGCTGTCCATTCTCCGGGAGCGAAAGGCTCTGGTTCTCTACGCCCTTCTGGGAGGCTTCAGCAGCTTTGTCTATGCCCAGTTCAACTATCTGCTTCCGCTGAACATGGAGGCGCTGTACGGTGCCAAGGGAGCGGAGATCTTCGGCCTGCTCACCAGTGTCAATGCCCTGGTGGTGATCCTTGCCACACCCCTTGTGACCACCTTCCTGAGCGGGCTCCGGGATGTGAAGAAGATTCTCATTGGCGAGACCCTCATTGTTCTGGGCCTTTACGGCTACCGCTATGCCCAGCTCCAGCTGGCGCTGTGCTTCTTCCTGATGGCCCTTTTCACCTTGGGTGAGGTATTCACCACCCTGGGCCGCCAGCCCTACATGACCCGCCGGATCCCTGCCACCCATTGGGGCCGGGTACATTCCTTTGCGGCCACCGTCAGCGGTGCCTTTTCCAGCATCGGCAACCTGTTCCTGGGCCGTCTGCTGGACAGCGCCGGCTTCTCCGCCGCCTGGCTTGCCGTAGGCTGCGCAGGCTTCCTGGTCATCACCCTGGCATCCATCCTCACCGGCACAGACAAAGCCGCTTTCCCCCTGCTTTACGCTGGAAACACCTCTGGCGCAGATCTGCAATAAAAAGCGGATTTCAGGAAAGTTACCAAAATCGTTACAAATAGGTAAGCAAAGGATACAGAAGTTGTGCGATACTATCTGCACAAGCATTGGAGGATCCCGGATGCAGGGCAGAACCGGGGGATCCGGTCTGGTGAAAAAACGGGACATTCCAAAATGGAAACAGGACAGGGCGGCGGGAAGAACCTGAGCCGTTGGAAGCTTGGCCCTGTCCCATCCCTGTGGGAGAGACCCACAAGAACAGGAGCACAACCATGGAAAAGCAAATGAAGAAGCAAAAGGTATTCCTGACCGGCGCCACCGGCGCTATGGGTCTTGCCAGCCTGAAGGAAATACTGAAGGATATCCAACATCAGGATATTGTGACCCTTGCCCGGAATTCGGAGAAAAACCGAAAGATCCTGGCCCCGTACCAGGATATATCCGGACTGGAGATCCTCTGGGGGGATCTGAATGACTATGATATGGTTTTGCAATGCGTCAGGGACTGTGATTTGATCCTGCACATTGCTGCTTTCGTGTCTCCTGCGGCGGATTACTATCCCCGGCAGGCGATGCAGATTAACTATGGCTCCACCCGGAATCTGATTCATGCCATTTACGCTCTTGGGCAGGAAAACAGAACCCGGCTGGTGTATATCGGCACTGTGGCCCAGACCGGCGACCGGATGCCTCCCATTCACTGGGGGCGGGTGGGGGATCCCATCAAGCCCAGTGTGTTTGACTACTATGCGGTGTCCAAGGTGGCGGCGGAGCGGCTGGTCATTGAAAGCGGGCTAAAGTACTGGGTTTCCCTGCGGCAGACCGGCATGATGGGAAATGCCATGGCATCGGTTGAGGATGCCATCATATTCCACAACTGCCTGGACAATGTGCTGGAATACTGCTCTGACCGGGACTCTGCCCGGGCGATGAGGAATTTGTGTGCGTTCTGTCAGGATGGCACCCTGGACGAAGGCTTTTGGGGGCATATCTACAACATTGGCGGCGGTGAAAGCTGCCGGATCAGCACCTATGATTTGTTCCGGAGGATGTTCGGTGCCATCGGCCTGACCAAGCTGGATTATGTGTTCCATCCCAAAAAGTTTGCAACACGGAATTTTCATGGGCAATACTATCTGGACAGCGACAAGCTGGAGCATTATCTCCACTTTCGGCAGGATTCCATGGCGTATTTTTTCGATTGTTATCTTGCCAAGCTGGGGGCACTGGCCAAGGCATCCCGGGTGCTGTGCCGCCTTCCCGGCGGTCAGCGGCTGATGGGCGTCATCCTGCACAAACGCTTTGACAAGCTGACAAAAACGGAACACGGCACGGTGCATTTTATTGAGGAAAACCTGGAAGACCAGATAGATGCCTACTGGGGCAGTCGGAAAAAATGGGAAGCCTTGCCGGAAAAGCTGTCCCAGATGACCCATTTTACCCAATGGGATACGGTAATCCCCATTGACCACGGCTACGATGAGACCAAACCGGAAAGCCAGCTGACACAGCAGGATATGGCCGGAGCCGCAGCCTTCCGCGGCGGCAGACTGCTCAGCACGGAAATGGAAACCGGAGACTGGAAAACACCCCTGGAATTTGAATGTGCCTTCGGCCACAAATTCAAAGCCAGCCCCCGGCTTGTGCTGGAAGGCGGCCACTGGTGCGATGTATGCGAGCGCCAAAGCTGGAACTACGGCCGCCGGGCCAAGGTGGATCCCTTCTTCGCCCAGGTCTGGAACCCCCTACACGATCCCTGGGAGCTGCGGGAATATCCCAAGGAAGTCTCGGAGCTGGATGTATCCCCACAACCGGCGCAAGCCAGAGGATGGGATTTGCCCTGGGAAAATAGAGACAGGGTTGGTACATAACAGACTGCACAAGTTCCCGGTGCGAAACACAGCACATCCTACAAAAATTTGGATCCCCCAGGAATCTTTGGAAATATGGTGGAAATCTGACAGAAACGGTGATATCCTAAAATCAAACAATAAAACAAACAATGCTCAGAATCCATCAGGAGGGGATCGTATGAAAAAACGGATGTTGGTTTTACTTGGACTTCTTCTGCTGCTTTTGGCGGCTTGCGGAAAGCAGACCCAGGCGCCGGGGCAGACAGGGGACGGGGTGTGCGGCATCCCTTGGGAGCAGGTGGAGACGATCACCATCACCCGGAGTACCGAAGGGGGCGCCGAATCTGCTGCTCTGACGCAGCAGCAGGATATTCAGCTTGTAATGGGTATGCTTGGGGATATCACGGTGGGGGAGGAAAACAGCATGGCGGTATCGGATGACGATCTGCGTGTGGAGATTTCCGCATCCGGCCAATCCTGCACCCTTACCTTTGAAGGAAGCAGCATCCTTCTGGATGGAAAACGGTATGAAGTCCAAAATCTCAGCCCCTTAAAGCGCTATGCAGAGAACCTGCTTGGCAGATGAGCGGCGGGTGCTTATGAAAAATTTCCCCTGACTGCGTTGGGTTTTGCCCTTGCAGTCAGGGGAATGTTTGTTTACAGGTGCTGCATCACAGTCTCGGCGTACTGGGCACCGGTGATGCCGTCAGGGCCTACGGTGAGGCCGGCACAGGCATCCAGGGCCATTTCCAGCCGCTGGGCGGCTTCTGTGCGGCAGATGTGCCGCAGGAGCATGGCGGAGGCTTTGAGCATGGAGGCTGGGTTTGCATAGTGACCCTGGCCCCGTTCAATCATCCGGGGAGCAGAGCCGTGAATGGCCTCGAACATGGCGTAGCGGTCGCCAATGTTGGCGCTTCCGGCAGTGCCAACGCCGCCCTGAAGCTGGGCGGCCTCGTCGGTGATGATATCGCCGTAGAGATTGGGCAGGAGGATGACCTGGAACTTTTCCCGCAGGGGCTCTTTGAGAAGGTTTGCGGTCATAATATCAATGTAGTAATCCTCCACGGTGATATCCGGGTAGTCCTTTGCCACCTCATGGGCAATGGCGGTGAATTTGCCGTCGGTTTTCTTCATAATGTTGGCCTTGGTGACGATGGAAACATGGTGCTTGCCGTTTTGTTTTGCGTATTCAAAGGCCGCCCGGGCAATCCGCCGGGTGCCCAGATCGGTGGTCACCTTGAAATCCACTGCCATGCCGGGAAGCTCCACACCCTTGCTGCCCAGAACATACTCGCCCTCGGTGTTCTCCCGGTAGAACATCCAGTCAATGTTCTTTTCGGGGATGCAGACAGGGCGGCAGTTGGCGTACAGATCCAGCTCCCGGCGCATGGCCACGTTGGCAGACTCCATGGTGCCGCCGTGGGGAGTGGTGGTGGGGCCTTTCAGCAGCACATCGCAGGCTTTGATTTCCTCCAGCACTGCCGTGGGGATGGGCTGGCCGCAGGCCATGCGGTTTTCAATGGTCAGACCGTTGATCTGCCGCAGAACCACGGAACCGGCCTCAATTTCCTCAGACAGCAGCTTTGCCAGCACATGGTAGGCGTGGGCGGTGATGATGGGGCCGATGCCGTCTCCGTCGATCACACCGATGATCACCTGCTTTTTGGTGGAAAAGTCTGTTTTCTCCTGGTTCATATTG
>Ga0129311_1001594_pt1 | contig 15658 bp, 15 predicted proteins | sample Go1ome_FD_94435 | JGI IMG/M metagenome (GOLD analysis project Ga0129311, IMG submission 94435) | Western lowland gorrila individual fecal microbial communities from Wisconsin, USA - Go1022B metagenome | ecosystem: Host-associated > Mammals > Digestive system > Large intestine > Fecal | place... | reverse complement strand
ACGGACAATTTGGAATTTGCTTTTGCCCATAGGGACAAGCTCTGTTCGCCATTCAAGAAACGGGTACACGACCCGTCGGCGCCCTATGATGCCTACGACGAATCGGACGACACCGAAGAAAATGCAAAGAGCGGTTTTCTGAAAGGCGTGGGAAGATGAAGGACAGCGAATTGCAATTTGACCGCAGATGTCATGTGCTGTATTCCAAGCCCTGCAAGAAAGAGATCCGGGCAAAAATCGCTCTGCACTATCCCGCGGAGGAACAGGAGGCTGTATGGGAAAAAGTTCAGCGGCAGTATGCGGCATTTCTCTCTGACTGGCGCACAGATTTGGGCGGCAAGGGGAACTTCCACAACGGCGTAGGCGGAACCTACGACTGCATTGCCATTCTGAGCTATTATGTGGTTTGCAAAGCCGTCACATCCTTCCGGGAAATTGAGCAGATGGAGGAAAATCTGATTCTGCCGATTTTTCGCAGACTGTGGTTTGTAGACTGCAACAAGCCGTTTTGGAGGAAGCTGATGTACAGGGTTTTTGTGCGGGCGAAAAACGGCTGCGACAAATGGCACGATTACGAGATGACGATTGCGCCTTATGAAAAGGATAAGCCCATTTATTATGAATTTACGGCCTGCCCGGCAGCGGAATTTGCCAGGAAGCACGGTCTTACGGACATTATGCCTGCCCTGTGCAATGTGGATTTTGGGGCGATGGAGCTGCTCCATGCAAAGCTGGTGCGCACCACCACCTGTGTATGCGGCTGCAAATGCGACTACACCATCTGCGGCGACAAGGATCCGTATGGGAAGGCGCATCCGGAATATCGGGACGGGACAGGCCTGCGCAGAAACAGATAAAAATTCAATCCAAAGGCGGTGAAGCAAATGGAAATCTTTTGGGGGATCATGATCCCTTTTCTCGGTACGGCGCTGGGGTCGGCCTGTGTGTTTTTTATGAAAAGATCTCTGGGCGATCTGGTGCGGCGCTCTCTGGCAGGATTTGCAGCCGGGGTGATGGTGGCGGCATCCATTTGGAGTCTGCTGATCCCGGCCCTTGACCAATCGGAAGGGATGGGGCGGCTGGCCTTTTTCCCGGCGTTTGCCGGATTCTGGTTCGGCATACTGTTTTTACTGGCGCTGGATCATCTGATCCCCCATCTGCATATTGGCAGCAGTCAGACAGAAGGGCCGAAAACCAAGCTGGGCCGCACCACCATGATGGTGCTGGCGGTGACCTTACATAATATTCCGGAGGGAATGGCGGTGGGAGTGATGTATGCAGGCCTTCTGGCAGGCAGTCCCCAGATCACCACAGCCGGGGCTCTGACCCTGTCCTTAGGCATTGCCATTCAGAATTTCCCGGAGGGGGCCATTATCTCCATGCCCCTAAAGGCGGAGGGAGAGAGCAAGGGGAAAGCGTTCTTCGGCGGGGTTCTTTCCGGCGTGGTAGAGCCCATCGGTGCGGTGCTGACGATTTTGGCGGCAAGCCTGGTGATCCCCGCACTGCCCTATTTTCTGAGCTTTGCGGCGGGAGCCATGCTCTATGTGGTGGTGGAGGAGCTGATCCCCGAAATGTCTCAAGGAAAGCACTCCAACCTGGGCACCATTTTCTTTGCCCTGGGCTTCAGCGTCATGATGACCCTGGATGTGGCACTGGGGTAGGATGGGAGGAAACAGGATGGTGTTGCAAACGATTTTGGAAGGTCTGGGGCTGGGGGCGCTGCTGGTTATCGTCTGCGCCCTGGGGATCCGCAAGAGCGCAGTGGGCATGGTGCATCTTTACAGCCCGGAGGTGCAGGCGCGGTGCGTGCAGCTGGGGCTGACAACGCGCGAAAAAATAAAGGGAAATTCGCTGATTTTCAAAGCCCTCTGTATCCCCGGCTATATTGCCTATGTGCTGGCCTGCGTCTATGTATGCAACGGCGCAAGAGGCTTTCTTCCAGGCTTCTGGCAGCTGCTTGTCATCTTGTCTGTTATGAATCTCATTGACCGCTTGCTGATCGACGGCTATTGGGTGGGGCATACGAACGCATGGACAATTCCCGGAACGGAAGATCTGAAACCCTACATCACCGCCAAGGATCAGGGCAAAAAGTGGCTGTTTGGCACAGTGGGTATGGCAGTCCTTGCGGCGGTGCTGGCCGGGGTTATGACGGTATTTGTCCACTGAGGGAGGTACCCATGAAATACAAAATCGAGAAAAACACCGTGCAGGAGACCCTGGTGATTCCACTGTTTGCCCGGAAGGTGTGTTCGGAACTGTATCCCAACCTCTACCGTGACGAAACGGCGGTGCGTTTGATTGACGAAATCGACTACGACTTTTCCCAGGCGGAGAAAAATTCCCGCAGTCTGATGCAGCGGTTTGGCTCTCTGGAGGTAGCCATGCGGCAGCATGACCTAGCCTTTGAGGTGCGGGATTATCTGAAAACCCATCCAAAGGCGGCGGTGGTCAATCTGGGCTGCGGGTTGGACAGCACCGGAAGATCCTGCGACAACGGCAGCTGTAAGATATACAATCTGGACTTTCCGGATGTGATTGCTGTGCGCAATGCGCTGCTGCCCGCCGGGGAGCGGGAGAAAAACATCCCATGTGACTTAAACGACAGGGCGTGGTTTTCTCAAATTGACGCATCAGGCGGTGCGGTGTTCTTTGCCTCCGGGGTGTTTTACTATTTTCTGACCGAGCAGGTCAAGGCACTGGTGCAGGCTATGGCAGAGGCCTTTCCTGGCGGCGTGCTGGTATTTGACGCAGCCAACCGGACGGCAGTGAAGATGATTGCAAAAACCTGGCTCAAAAGCGCAAAAATCAAAGATGTGGGTGCATATTTCGCCGTTTCGGACGCACCCAAGGAAATCGGCCCCTGGGACAGCCGTTTGCAGGTTGCGAGCCGGGGCTATATGCTGGGCTACCATGATTTGAAAGATCCCTCCGTCAGCGGCTTTTTCCGCTTTCTCGCCAAAATCGGGGACGGAATGATGAAGATGCAGATCGTTAAAATCGGATTTGGAGGGAAGGAATGAAATACACCGGGATGCCTTGGGGGATGTGGATGCTGTTTGCGCCGTCCTTCCGAAAACAGCTGACGGCAGTGCTCGGCTGCGGTACAGATGCGGCAAAAACGATTACGAAACAGGCAAAGCCAAAATACCAGGAGATTATTGCCGGTTTGCCGGAGTTTGAAAAAGGTGACCGGTTCAAAATGAATCTGGTCAATTGCGCCATGGTCGGGGCCTTCGTCCTCTCCATGCCGGAGCGCCCGGATGTGGAGCATCTGACAGCCTACTACGCCAACGCCATGATGACAAAGCCTATGAAATGGTTCTGCCGCAGGAGCGGAAAAAGCAAGTTTACCGAGAAGGACATTGCTGGTATGAAAGCCACCGCCGCGCTGAGAGCCGCTGACCGCAACCCCTATTCCTGGAACATGGAATTTTACGAATACCCTGACGGCAGCGGGTATGAGGGACGGTTCACCAAATGCGGCATCTGCGTGCTGATGAAACAGCTGGGGCTGTACGACCTGACCCCTGCCCTGTGCCATCTGGATTACACCATGAGCCAGGCCGGCGGCGTGACCGACTTTGTGCGGCAGTATACCCTGGCCTCCGGCGGGCCGTATTGTGACTGTGGATATCAGAAAAAGAAGCGATAAGAAGGAGGCAGCGCTATGAAAGAGAGCTATCTTACAAAGGCGTTCCGGAAAACGGTGCATGAAAAATTTCCAAAACAGGAAGCCATACTGAATGCTGCTTTTGAAAAAAGGTTGGGTGCGCTGCGCCTGGAACACGCCGGAGCGAGTAAGGAACAGAGGCGGCACCTCGAAAGCCAGATCTTGCCGGGCATCGCAATCTACGAAACTCTTCAGACCGTTATGTCTAAAAATGAGGCGCTGAATACTGTCCACGGCTATGTGGAAGAGCGGGCCTATCGGACGAAAAAGACCTTCCTGAGGCTGCTGCGCATCCCTGGGCTGTATAAAAAGGTTCCGGGTATTTTTGCTAAGCAGACCCCGAAATTCTTCGGGGTCTCGGCGGGCTTTGAGGCAAATGAAATCCAGACGGCCGGCGGTGTGTGGCGCATTGACATGACAAAATGTCCGTATCACGATGAATGTGTGCGCTGCGGCTGCCCCGAGCTGTGCCAGTGCTTCTGTGACAGCGATGATATCACATATGACGGACTTCACCCGAAGCTTTTGTGGCATCGGACGAAAACGCTGGGGCGCGGCGGTGACTGCTGCGATTTCTGCATAAAGGCTATAAAATAGAGGCACGGAAATGAAGAAAGAGAATAAGAAACAGGTTATCCGGTGCTGCATTCTTGGCGCAATCGGCGGCATATGGATGGCTGCCGGGGATTGGCTGCTGGGGTGTGTTCCCCTTCAGGAGACGGACTCAGGATTGTTTAGCAGAGCCTGTTATCTGTCCGGGGCTTACGGCTTATGGAAACCCCCGCTGGCCGTCGGGCTGGGAGGGATTGGATGCTTTTTCTACTTCTTCATGGTAAAGGCGCTGAATGCGGATATTGACGCAAGGTATGTGGAGCTGATCAACACGACCGACGGCAGCTTTATGACACCGAAGGAGGCAAAACATTTGATGCTGTGCGGCTCTGCATTGCTTGTAGGAAAAAAGTGATCGTCAGATCAATCCGGATGCCCCCCAAAAAAAAGGGGGCCTCTGGGTTTATCAATATCAATATATTTTTTTAGGAGGATACAATTATGGACATGAAGAAAATTGGCTTATTTGCCGCCGGTGTGCTCTTTGGCACTGCCGGGATCAAGGTTCTGAGCAGCAAGGATGCCAAAAAGGCCTATGCACAGACCACCGCTGCTGCCCTGCGGGCGAAGGACAGTGTGATGACCACGGTCACTGCTGTGCGGGAAAGCGCGGATGATATCTACGCAGAGGCCCAGGCCATCAACGAGCGGCGGGCGCAGGCAGAAGCGGAGGCTGTGGTAGAGGACACCTCCGGGGAAGCAGAGGAAAGCAAGGCGGAGTAACCCATGAAATGCACGATCCTACATGACCTTCCCGGGCGGCTGCGGGTGCATCTTTGCTGCGGAAGGATGACCCTTTCCCAGGCGGATGTGCTGGAATACTATCTATTGTCTGCGGCGGGGGCGAAGTCTGTGAAGGTCTACGACCGCACCCGGGATGCGGTGGTGGTGTATGCCGGAGCCCGGGCCGGGGTGATCCGTGCCCTGGCGGACTTCTCCCTTGCCAAGGCAGAAAAGCTGGAGCTGGTGCCGGAGCATACTTCCCGGGCCCTGAACCGGGCGTTCGAGGATAAGCTGGCGGTCACCGTGATGTGCCGGTGTATGTGCAAGCTGTTTCTGCCTATGCCCATTGCATCGGCTCTGGCGGTGATCCGCTCTGTCAAGTACATCCGGGAGGGGCTTTGCGCCCTGTGGCACCGGCAGCTGTCCGTTGCCGTGCTGGACGGCACCGCCGTTGGGGTGTCCATTTTCCGGGGAGATTACAGCACCGCCGGTTCCGTCATGTTCATGCTGCGGCTGGGGGAGATCCTGGAGGAGTGGACCCACAAAAAGTCCGTTGCCGATCTGGCATCGGCCATGAGCCTGGGGGTTGACAAGGTCTGGCTCCAGGCGGAGGGCACAGAGGTGCTGACGGACGTTAATGCGATCCGCCCCGGGGATCGTATCGTCATCCGCACCGGGGGCATGATCCCCCTGGACGGCAAAGTGGTTGAAGGAGAGGCTATGGTCAATCAGTCCTCTCTCACCGGGGAATCCATGCCTGTGGCAAAGGGGCCGGGAAGCTTCGTCTATGCCGGAACCGTGGCCGAGGAAGGTCAGTGCGTCATCTGCGTGGAAAAGGCATCCGGCAGCGGCCGGTATGACCGGGTGGTGCGGATGATCGAGGAATCGGAAAAGCTCAAATCCACCGCCGAGGACAAGGCTGCCCGGATGGCGGACAGGCTGGTTCCCTATACCCTGGGAGGCACGGTGCTGACCTATCTTGTGACCCGGAATGTGACCAAGATGCTGTCGGTGCTGATGGTGGATTTCTCCTGCGCATTGAAGCTGGCCATTCCCATTGCTGTGTTGTCGGCCATGCGAGAGAGCACCGGCCACCACATTTCCGTCAAGGGCGGACGGTTCCTGGAGGCTGTGGCAAAGGCGGATACCATCGTCTTTGACAAGACCGGAACCCTGACCTGTGCCACACCTACCGTTGCGGAGGTTATCCCCTTCGGCTGGCAGCAGGAGGCCGAAATGCTGCGCCTTGCCGCCTGTCTGGAGGAGCATTATCCCCACTCCATTGCCAATGCCGTGGTGGAGGCAGCCAGACAACGGGGGCTTTCCCATGCGGAATACCATTCCCAGGTGCAGTATGTGGTGGCCCACGGGATTTCCAGCATGGTGGAGGAGAAAAAGGTCATCATCGGCAGCGCCCACTTCGTCTTTGAGGATGAGCTCTGCCGCATCCCGGAGGGGGAACAGGGCAAGTTCGATGCCATTTCGCCAGCCTACTCCCACCTGTATTTGTGCATTGACGGCGTTCTGGCGGCGGTTATCTGTATTCACGATCCCCTGCGCCGGGAGGCCCGGGATGCGGTAAAGACCTTGCACGCCTGGGGGTTTGCCAATGTGGTGATGATGACCGGCGACAACCGCCGCACAGCGGAAGCTGTTGCCCGGACGGTAGGGGTGGACGCAGTTTACGCCGAGGTTCTGCCGGAGGATAAGGCCGCCTTCATCCGGGCCGAAAAGGCAAAGGGGCACACCGTCATCATGGTGGGCGACGGCGTCAACGATTCTCCCGCTCTGTCGGAGGCGGATGCAGGCATTGCCATTTCCACCGGCGCCGCCATTGCCCGGGAGATCGCAGACATTACCATTGCCTCCGAGGACCTCTTCGAGCTGGTGATCCTGCGAAGACTCAGCCAGGCTCTGATGGGCCGCATTCAAGACAGCTACCGCTTCATCGTGGGCTTTAATCTGTCTCTGATCGTCCTGGGTGTGGCGGGCATACTCCCCCCAACCGTCTCGGCACTGCTGCACAACGGCTCCACCCTGGGCATCAGTCTGAAAAACATGACCGATCTTCTGGATGAAGAGGAAGCATCCCAAACGTAACCCAAACCGGGGACGGAGAAACGAACCCGTTTCTCCGTTTCCCGGCGGCTTTTCTGCTGTCAAAGAGTTGACAGCCTGTTTTATTGCCTAATGGTTAGCGGAAGCTAACTGAAAGCCTGTATGAATTTTTACTTGAGAATTACCGGGAGAAGATAATGAAAAATCCATTCAAAGCGATCTGGATCGTGCTGGGCTTTGTATGCCTGGGACTGGGAACCGTAGGCGTTGTGATCCCTGTGCTGCCCACCGTTCCTTTTTACATGACCACCCTGTTTTGCTTCGCCAAAAGCTCCCAGAAGCTGCACGATTGGTTTCTGGGCACAGGGCTGTACCGAAAGCATTTGCGCAGCTTTGTTCAGGAACGGGCCATGACGGCGGGAACAAAATGCCGGATCATGGCCATGGTGACGGCAGTAATGGCCCTGGGCTTTCTTTGCATGAAGAACGCACCTATGGGGAGGATCTGCATTGCAGTGGTTTGGGTATGCCATTTGCTGTACTTCCTGCTGCGGATCAAGACCATAAGGCCGGCGGATCGGGCACTGGAGGCATCGGAATGAAGGACAGTGTGGAAGAAAAGCGGCGGAAAGAGCAGCGGATACTGGAGGAAATGATCCGGCTGTACTGCCGGAAGCAGCATCCCCGGCAGATTGGTCAGGGGAAAGAATACTGCCCTGACTGTCAGGCGCTATTGGATTATGCAAAAAGCAGAAGTCAGAAGTGCCCCTTTATGAAGGAAAAGACATTCTGCTCCAACTGCAAGGTACATTGCTACAATCCGGAAATGCGCCAGCGCATCCGGCGGGTCATGGCCTTTTCCGGCCCCAGAATGCTGCTGTATCATCCGGGCATGGCCATCTGGCACCTGGTGTGCCGCATCCGGAAAGAAAGAGAAAGCCGAGAGGAAATCAGATGATCAAAACAAGATTGGTGGGACTGCTGTCCCAGTCGAAAAAGTATATTGCATTTACGGTTTTATGGCAGTGGATCGCCCTGCTGGGCCAGATCCTGGCGGTCTTTTCCATGGCTGGGCTATTGGAGCAGGCGGCCTCCGGTACCCTCACCCGGCAGAGGGCTGGGGGGACGGGGCTGGTGCTTGCGCTGGCGGTGCTGCTCCGATTTTGGTGTGATCGGCTGGGGGCCAGATCCTCTTATCTTGCCTGTGCGGATGTGAAACGGATCCTCCGGGAAAAAATCTATGAGAAAATGCTGCGTCTGGGAGCCTCCTACAGCCAGCAGGTGTCCTCCTCGGAGGTGGTGCAGGTATCCACAGAGGGCGTGGAGCAATTGGAAACCTATTTTGGAAAATACCTTCCCCAGCTGTTTTACAGTCTGCTGGCACTCCTGACCCTGTTTGCGGTGCTCAGCCCGGTGAGCCTGAGGGCCAGCGGCATTTTGCTTCTCTGTGTGCCCCTGATTCCCATTTCCATCGTGGCGGTGCAGAAGATCGCAAAAAAGCTGCTGGACAGATATTGGAGCGTTTACACAGAGCTGGGGGATTCCTTTCTGGAAAATCTACAGGGGCTGACAACGCTGAAAATCTATCAGGCAGATCAGCTGAAAGCGGAGCAGATGGATCGGGAGTCCCAGACGTTCCGCCGGATTACCATGAAGGTTTTGACCATGCAGCTTAACTCCACCAGTGTCATGGATGTGGTGGCCTACGGCGGGGCGGCTGTCGGCATGGCGGCGGCGGTGACGGAATTTCTGCGGGGGACGCTGTCCCTTGCCGGGGCGCTATCCATTGTTCTGCTGGCCAGTGAATTTTTCCTGCCCCTGCGGTTGCTTGGCTCCTACTTTCATATTGCCATGAACGGAATGGCAGCCAGTGATAAGATTTTCAGGATCCTGGATCTGCCGGAGCCGGAGGATGGGGAGAAAACCCTTCCGGATGGGCCCCTGGATGTGGTATTGCAGGATGTTCACTTTTCCTATGAAGCAGACCGGGAAATTCTGAAGGGCATTGACCTGCATCTGTCGGCGGGACAGTTTGTATCCCTGGTGGGAGAATCCGGCTGCGGAAAGAGCACAATTGCCGGGATCCTTGGGGGCAGAAACCGGGGGTATTCAGGCTCCGTCACCATCGGCGGCGTTCCCCTTTCCCAGGTGCAGGAAGCTGCACTTATGGAACGGGTGGTGCTGGTTCGGAGCAGCAGCTATCTGTTCAAGGGCACGGTGGAGGAAAATCTGAAAATGGCGAAGCCCGATGCCACAAAGGAAGAAATGGAAGCCGTGCTGGAAAAGGTGAACCTTCTGGGCTTCCTGGAGACCCAGGCCGGACTGGAAACCCAGCTGTTGGAAAAGGCCGGAAATCTTTCCGGCGGCCAGTGCCAGCGGCTGGCCATTGCCAGAGCCTTGCTTCGGAAGGAGGCATCGGTCTATATCTTTGATGAAGCGGCCTCCAATATTGATGTGGAAAGCGAGGCTTTGATCATGGAGGTGATTCACGAGCTGGCAAAAACAAAGACGGTGCTGTTGATCTCTCACCGGCTTGCCAATGTGGTGCAGTCGGATAAAATCTATTTTCTCCGGGAGGGAGAAATTCAGGAAAGCGGTACCCATGAAGCACTGATGGCGGCCAAAGGAGCCTACAGCCGCTTGTTTGACAGCCAAATGGCTCTGGAACGCTACGGAAAGGGAGGTGCGGCCTGATGGATCGGAACGACATGAAACGAAGAAGCGCCCTGCAAATCATGGGAAGCCTCATCGGCCTGGTAAAGCCCCTGCTGCTTTTGATGCTGGCAGCCATTGTCCTGGGAACGGCGGGATACCTGTGCGCCATCTCCTTAACGATCCTGGCAGTGCAGGCCGTTTTGCGGGGGCTGACGGCTGCCGTACCCATGACCCAGCCCATCCTTCCTGCCCTGCCGGTAAAAACCCTTCTTACGGGGATGCTGGTGCTGGCGGTGCTGCGGGGGATTTTGCACTATTTGGAGCAGTATTGCAATCACGATATCGCCTTTCGTCTGCTGGCCATCATTCGCCATAAAGTCTTTGCGGCACTGCGCAAGCTCTGCCCGGCCAAGCTGGAGGGGCGGGACAAGGGAAATTTGATCTCCATCATCACCACAGACATTGAGCTGCTGGAGGTGTTCTACGCCCATACCATTTCCCCCATTGCCATTGCCATCCTCACTTCCGGAATCCTGGTGGCATTCCTGGGAAGCTATCACTATCTTGCGGGACTTCTGGCTCTGGCGGCATACCTGACGGTGGGTATCCTGATTCCCATACGGAACGGAAAGCGGGGCGGCGATCAGGGCATGGCCTTTCGGACAGCCTTCGGGGAACTGAACAGCTTTACCCTGGATTCCCTGCGGGGGCTGGATGAAACCATTCAGTACGGCCAGGGGCAGACCCGGAAAGCGAAAATGACCTGCTATTCCCGGGAATTGGGGGAAAAGCAGGCGGTATTAATCCGTCTGGAGGGCACCCAGCGGGCCTGTACCAATCTGGTGATTCTGCTGGCCTCCTTCGGAATGCTGGGGCTGACCATGGTGCTGTATAGGAGGGGCCTTATAGGCTTTGACGGTGTTTTGACCTGTACCGTTGCCATGATGGGCTCCTTTGGCCCGGCGGCGGCCCTGTCCAGCCTGTCCAACAACCTGAATCAGACCCTGGCCAGCGGGGAGCGGGTGCTGTCCCTTTTGGAGCAGACCCCCGTAGTGGAGGAGATCCCCGGAGCGGAACCGGGAAACGCCCATGCTTTTTCCGGGGCAGAGGCGAAGAATGTCCGCTTTGCCTATGACCATGAGGAAATTTTGGAGGACTACTCTGTGAAGATCCAGCCGGGGAAGATCACCGGCATCCACGGGGCCAGCGGCTCAGGAAAATCCACCCTTCTGAAGCTGCTGATGCGCTTCTGGGATGTTTCTCAGGGAAGCATATCCGTAGACGGCAGGGATGTAAAGACCATTCCCACCAAAACCCTGCGGGATATGGAGAGTTATGTAACCCAGCAGACCCACCTGTTTCATGACTCCATCGCCAATAACATTGCCATTGCCAAGCCCGGTGCCGCCAAAGAGGAAATCATAGCGGCGGCAAAAAAAGCATCCCTTCACGCATTCGTGATGACCCTGCCCCATGGATATGACACAGAGGTGGGAGAGCTGGGAGATACCCTCTCCGGCGGCGAAAAGCAGCGCATCGGCATTGCCAGAGCCTTCCTCCACGATGCCCCCCTGCTTCTGCTGGATGAGCCCACCAGCAACCTGGATTCCCTGAACGAAGGGATCATTCTCAAATCCCTGAAGGAATCCGCCCGGCAGAAAACCGTTGTCCTGGTATCCCACAGAGCCTCCACCATGAGTGCGGCTGCGGTGGTTTACGAAATGGAAAACGGAAGAATTTCCTAGCGGTTTACAATCAATACGGCTATCAGGAGGTTTTATTGTGAAAAAACGATCCGATTTTTCCAGGCTGATGGACTATGCAGGCAGGCATCGCATTTTGATCTATGCCTCCTGGGCCCTGTCAGCCCTCAGCGCACTGACGGCGCTGATTCCCTTTTTGTACATTTGGAAAATTTTGCGGGATGTGCTGGCGGCAGCGCCGGATTACGGCAGAGCTGTGAACATCCCCCGTTACGGCATGATGGCAGTGCTGTTTGCCCTGCTGTCCTATCTCATTTACATCGGGGCGCTGATGTGCTCCCACCTGGCGGCGTTCCGGGTGGCGACCAATCTTCGCCTGACGGTGACAGCCCATCTGGCAAAGCTCCCCCTGGGCTTTACGGAGACCTTCGGCAGCGGCAAGCTGCGCAAGATCATTCAGGAGAGCACCGGGGCAGCGGAAAACTATCTTGCCCACCAGCTGCCTGACCAGTGGGGTGCTGTGGCGACCCCGGCAGGGCTTTTGGTGATGCTGTTCGTATTCGACTGGCGGCTGGGACTGTTGAGTCTGCTGCCTGTCTTCCTTGCGTTTGCCATTATGGCGGCCATGACCGGCAAGCAGATGGCGGAAAAAATGCGGCAGTACGGCAATGCGCTGGCAGCCATGTCCAACGAGGCGGTGGAGTATGTTCGGGGCATTCCTGTAGTCAAAACCTTTGGGCAGTCGGTATTCTCCTTCAAACGGTTTCAGGCTGCCATTGACGCATACGAAAAGTGGGTGGTTGCCTATACAAAGGAATTGCGCATCCCCATGCTGTTCTATACCGCTGCCGTCAACGGCGTGTTTGCCTGCCTCATTGCAGGCGGCCTGCTGCTGACAAAGAATGGTGTGACGCCGGATTTGCTGCTGAATCTGCTGTTTTACATCATCATCACCCCGGTGATCTCCCTGACCCTGACGAAGATCATGTATATGAGCGAGAACAAGCTGATCGTCGCCGATGCCATGCAGCGGATCGACACCATTCTGGATACGCCGCCGGTATCCCCCGGCAAAACGCAAAAGCTTCCCCAGAACGGCTCTGTGGTGCTTCGGGATGTGCATTTCAGCTATGACGGAAAAACCGAGGTGATCCGGGGAGTGTCCATGGATATTCGGACAGGGCAGACCGTTGCCCTGGTGGGCCCCTCCGGCGGCGGAAAATCCACCCTGGCAAGCCTGATCTGCCGGTTCTTTGATGTAAGCAGCGGCAGCATTTCTGTGGGAGGCGCAGATGTCCGGGATATTCCCAAGGAAGAGCTGATGGAGACGGTTTCCTTCGTGTTCCAGAACAGCCGTCTGCTGAAAGGCTCCATTCTGGACAATGTAAAGCTGGGCAGACAGTCAGCCTCGGAGGAAGCGGTTCTGGAGGCCCTGGAAGCGGCTCAGTGCATGGACATCATTGAAAAACTCCCGGAGGGAATCCATACCGTCATCGGCAGCCAGGGGGTGTATCTGTCCGGCGGGGAGGAGCAGCGCATTGCCATTGCCCGGGCCATGCTGAAAAATGCCCCCATACTGATTTTGGATGAGGCCACCGCCTTTGCAGACCCGGATAACGAAGCCAAGGTGCAGGCAGCGTTTCGGGAACTGTCCAGAGGCAAGACTGTGATTATGATTGCCCATCGGCTGTCTACAGTGGCAAATGCCGACTGCATCTATGTGGTGCAGGATGGCAGGATCGCAGAAGCGGGCACAGAGGATGCGCTGCGGGCAAAGAATGGCCTGTTTGCAGGTATGCGGCGGGATTATCAGGCCTCTGTCCGGTGGAAGGTTGCAAAGGAGGGATAACCATGATCAAACGAATTCAAAAGGCCACGGCCAGTTCTCCTGAGGGCGCCCGGGCGTTGATTTGGGGGGTGCTGGCCTGTGCGGTGCAGAATGTGTCCTTCATGCTGCCGGCCAGTCTGCTGTATTTTCTGGTTCGGGATCTGATGAACGGCACAGCCCATGGGCGGACTGCCTATTATATGTGGGGCTGTCTTGCCTGCTTTGTGTTTATTTTTATTACCACATGGTTTCAGTACAACGGCACATATTTTGCTACCTACAAGGAAAGCGGCATCCGGCGGTTGACCCTGGCGGAACGGCTGCGGAAGCTTCCGCTGTCCTTCTTCGGCAAGCGGGATCTGGCGGATCTGACCAGCACCATCATGGCCGACTGCGAGGTGCTGGAAAAGGTCTGCTCCCATTTTATCCCCGGTATTTTCGGTTCGCTGATTTCTACGGTGCTGATTTCCGTGGGGCTGTTTGTCTTTGATTGGCGGATGGCGCTGGCGGCCCTGTGGGTCATCCCGGTGTCGGTGGCCATTGTGGCAGGCAGCTATCGGGTGCAGGACAGGGTTCAGGCCAGGACCATGGCTGCCAAAATGGCTTGTGCCGACGGTATCCAGGAGTATCTGGAAGCCCTGCGGGATCTCAAGGCCTGCAACGCCGAAGGGGAATACCTGTCCGGCCTTTCCCGGAAAATCCGTGGGGTGGAAAAGCAGTCCATTGCGGCGGAGCTGATAACAGCTGTCTTTGTTGCCTCTGCCAGCATGGTGCTGAAGCTGGGCATCGCCTCTGTTGCGCTGACGGGATCGGCCCTTCTTCTCAGCGGGCGCATGGATGTTCTGACGCTGTTTCTGTTCCTGCTGGCGGCCTCCCGGCTGTATGACCCCATGCAGGGAGCTCTGCAAAATCTGGCGGCGATTATTGCCGTGCGCACCAATGTGGCGCGGATGAATGAGATTCTGGAATATCCTATTCAGGAGGGCAGCGAACAGCTTACCAACCAGGGCTGCGACATCGTATTCGACCATGTGGGCTTTTCCTATCAGAGCGGCGAACAGGTGCTGAAGGATGTATCCTTCACCGCAAAGCAGGGCCAGGTCACGGCACTGGTTGGCCCCTCCGGCGGCGGCAAGACTACGGTCTCCCGGCTGGCTGCCCGGTTCTGGGACATTGACCGGGGCAGAATCACCGTAGGCGGCATGGACATATCCAAAATCGACCCGGAAACCCTGCTTCGGCTGTATTCCATTGTGTTCCAGGATGTGACCCTGTTTAACAATTCCGTTCTGGAAAACATCCGCATCGGCCGGAAGGATGCTTCGGACGAGGAGGTCATTGCTGCGGCAAAGCTTGCCAATGTGGATCGGTTTGCCGAAGCGCTTCCGGAGGGCTGGAACACCAACATCGGGGAAAACGGCTGCCGGCTCTCCGGCGGCGAGCGGCAGCGGATCTCCATCGCCCGGGCATTTTTGAAGGATGCCCCCATCATCCTGCTGGACGAGGCCACGGCCAGTCTGGATGTGGAGAATGAAACCGCCATTCAGGAGGCGCTCTCCCGGCTCATTCAAAACAAAACCGTTCTCATCATCGCCCACCGGATGCGCACCGTTTCCGGCGCAGACAAAATCGTGGTTCTGAGGGACGGCGTGGCAGCCGAGCAGGGAACCCCTGCACAGCTGATGCAGACCGGGGGCATTTTTGCCCACATGGTGCAGCTACAGACGCAGAGCCAGCGCTGGACCCTTGGGAAAGGGTAAATTCGTTTCAAAACAGGGCAAGAATCCGCAGTTCACCCATGGGAATGCTTGCCCTGTTTCCTTGCTGCAATACTGGAACATAACAAAACCACGCCCACCCCGTTTCATGGCCGGGATGGGCGTGATTTTTTTCTTATCTTAGGAAGCCCTGATGAAATCGGCAAGAGCTGGGGGCAAAAGATTCGCACACCAGCCGCCGACGATTTATTCAGAGTTTCCCTAATGTAGGGCCTCTCTGAAAAATCCATTCAAAGCAAGCTGGATCGTACTGGGCTTTCTATCCTCTCCTTGTGGTGGTTTTTCGGTGGTAGTGTTTGCAGAAAAAGGGGAGACATGTATGAAGCGGGGGGGGCGGTTTTTGGGGCGACCGGTCTGTGGGATAAATGTCGTGCGCTTGCATCATTATCTCTTGCTATTTGCTGTTTTGTCTGCTAAAATGAACAATAATAGTACTGTCGGTCTGGATTATCGCCCCTGGCAGATCGCTTCGCGTTGAAAGCGCTGCCCTATGGCAGTGCTTTTTTGTAGTGCGCCCGGTGAGCGCACGTTCTCTAGGGTGAAAGTCCTGAAGTCGCCCGGTAGCGGGAAGACTTAGCCAAAGGCAAGGGTGTCCGTCGTGAGGCGGAATCTGAAGAAAGCCGGATTT
>Ga0129311_1001592_pt1 | contig 15681 bp, 13 predicted proteins | sample Go1ome_FD_94435 | JGI IMG/M metagenome (GOLD analysis project Ga0129311, IMG submission 94435) | Western lowland gorrila individual fecal microbial communities from Wisconsin, USA - Go1022B metagenome | ecosystem: Host-associated > Mammals > Digestive system > Large intestine > Fecal | place... | reverse complement strand
TGTACTTATGGCTAAGAACTTTGCCAAGATTGATATGGATGATATGCTCTCAGCAGTTCCTGCATTCATGACCTTTATAATGATGCCGCTCACATATTCTATATCAAATGGTATCGGTATTGGAGCAATCACATATGTAATCATTGCACTCTTCACAAAGAAGTACACAAAGAAGGATATCATGGTTACAATAATAGCTGCATTGTTTATATGTAAGTTCATAACGGTTACAATGTAATTATATCAGTCAGATATATTTGTAAGGCAGGAGTATCCCAATGCGTTTCGCAAAGTGGGGTACTCCTGTTTTTATTTTATAGATATGTTCACAATTTAAATATTGACATTGGAAAATTAGTATCGTACAATACAGTTCGATATAAAACAATTAGTTTCCTTAGTGTGAAAGGAGGGTAAGCATGTGCGACAGAAGTATAGGCCATTCTATTAAAACTATCAATAATCTGATGTGCAGACAGTTTGACAGAGACAGGAAACGCTGCATGGGCGAGGATGCAACTGTTATGCATATATGGATATTGATATTTATAGCTAAACGTGGTGATAGACCCACATACCAGAAGGATGTGGAGAAGGAATTTGAGATATCAAAATCTACGGTTACCAATATACTTAAGCTTATGGAGAAGAAAAATCTGATAACCAGAGAATCGGTTATCCATGATGACAGATTAAAGAAACTCTGTCTTACAGATAAGGGACGACAGATAACAGAGTCAATGAAGCAAAATGCCAGAGCGTCCGATAAGAATCTTGTAAAAGGCATTGAGCCTGATAAACTTAGGATATTTTATGAGGTATTAGACCAGATAAAATGTAACATAGAGCAGGAATTAAAATCATAAAAAATAGATTGCAGGAAAGGAGACATAATATGTTAAAGACACTTAAGGCATACATAAAGGAATACAAGAAAGCGTCTGTAATAACACCTGTTTTTATGATTCTCGAAGTAATTATGGAGACACTTATACCACTTCTTATGGCATCAATAATAGACAATGGTGTTGAGAAGGGAGACATGAGACATATTGTTCTTATGGGTGTTCTTATGACAGTGCTTGCATTAGGAGGGCTTATTGCAGGTATGTTAGGTGGTAAATATGGAGCTAAGGCTTCAGCCGGTTTTGCCAGAAATTTGAGAGAAGGAATGTACAATAACATACAGAACTTTGCATTTTCTAATATCGATAAATACTCTACAGCAGGTCTTATCACAAGACTTACGACGGATGTTACTAATATACAAAATGCATATCAGATGATACTTAGAATGTGCATGAGAGCACCTGTTAGTCTTATATTTGCCATGATTATGGCATTTGTAATTAGTCCAAGACTTGCGAGTATTTATCTTATAGCGGTTATTATATTAGGAAGTCTGCTTATGCTTATCATAAAGCTTGCCATGAATTATTTCTCAAGAGTATTTAAGAAATATGATGACTTAAATGCAAGTGTTCAGGAGAATGTATCAGCAATCCGTGTTGTGAAGGCATACGTTAGAGAGGACTATGAGAAGGAAAAGTTTGGAAAGGCAAATGACAGGGTATATGGAATGTTCCTCAAGGCAGAGAGAGTTCTTGCCTGCAACAACCCTCTTATGTTATTTACAGTATATGCCTGTATACTGCTTATAAGCTGGTTTGGTGCTCATATGGTTGTCAGTGCAACACTTACAACAGGACAGTTAATGAGTCTTCTCACATATTGTATGAATATACTTATGAACCTTATGATGCTCTCTATGGTATTTGTAATGATTTCTATGAGTGTATCGAGTGCAAAGAGAGTTGCAGAGGTGTTAGAGGAGAAGCCTGACATTGTAAATCCTGATAATCCGGTTATGGAGGTTAAGGATGGAAGCATAGATTTCTCACATGTTGACTTCAAATATAAGAAATATATAAGAACAGAGGATAAGCGTGGTGACACGATAGTGACGGTTGATGATAACAAGGATGGTGAGCCTGTTCTCAAGGATATTAATCTTCATATAAAGGCAGGAGAAACAATAGGTATCATAGGTGGTACGGGAAGCTCTAAGTCAAGCCTTGTTAATCTTATAAGCCGTCTGTACGATGCTAGCAGCGGAGAGCTCCTTGTAGGTGGAGTGGATGTAAGAAAATATGATTTGGAGACCTTGAGAGATGAGGTATCTGTAGTATTGCAGAAAAATGTACTCTTTAGTGGAACTATATATGACAACTTAAGATGGGGCGATAAGAATGCTACTGACGAGGAGTGCAGGCGTGCGTGTAAGCTTGCGTGTGCCGATGACTTTATAGAGGCATTCCCGGATGGCTACAATACAAGGATTGAGCAGGGCGGAACTAATGTCTCAGGTGGACAGAGACAGAGACTCTGTATTGCGAGAGCACTTCTCAAGAAACCTAAGATTCTTATATTGGACGACAGCACAAGTGCGGTAGATACAGCGACAGATGCCAGAATAAGAAAGGCATTTGCCGAGGAGATACCTGACACAACCAAGATTATTATAGCACAGCGTGTGAGCAGTGTTCAGAATGCTGACAGAATCATTGTTATGGATGATGGAAGAATAGACGGAATTGGTTCACATGATGAGCTTATAGCAACAAATGCAATATACAGAGATGTGTATGAATCACAGACCGGCGGCGGTGGAGATTTTGACGAGCAGGGAGGTGAGCAGTAATGAAAAATGGAAAATCAAAGGTAAAAAATCCCGGTAAGATAATGGGAAGAGTGATAAAGTATGTTGGAAAGAAATATAAGATACATTGTATATTTGTTCTTGTATGTATAATAACAAGTGCACTTGCTAATGTTCAGGGAACAATGTTTACCAAGACGCTTATTGATGATTACATTATGCCGATGGTTACAAGCAAGAGTAATGATTATTCAGGGCTGCTCATGGCTATGGCGCGTGTGGCTGTATTTTATTTATTTGGTATAGCTGCTGCATACGTTCAGGCAATTCTTATGATGTATATAACACAGGGAACCTTAAGAAATCTAAGAAATGATCTGTTTGCCCATATGGAAAGCCTGCCTATAAGATACTTTGACCAGAATGCACATGGAGATATAATGTCAATATACACAAATGATATAGATACATTAAGGCAGATGATTAGCCAGAGTATACCACAGTGTATATCGAGTGTTATAACTATTATCAGTGTATTTATAAGTATGATTATACTTAATGTACCTCTGACACTTTTGACACTTGTCATGGTTGCAATTATGATAAAGGGAAGCAGCTATGTGGCAGGTAACAGTGGTAAGTATTTTGTAAAACAGCAGGAGGACCTTGGCGCTGTAAATGGATATATAGAAGAGATGATAGAAGGACAGAAGGTTGTCAAGGTGTTCTGCCATGAGGAGGAGAGCAAGGCAAAATTCAAGGAGCTAAATGATAAGCTGGGTGAGAGTGCTTACAATGCCAACAAGTATGCCAATGTTATAGGACCTATAAATGCACAGCTTGGAAATGTGAGTTATGTGCTTTGTGCGATAGCCGGTGGTGCTCTTGCACTAAATGGAATTGGTGGTTTTACGCTTGGCGGACTTGCGAGCTTCCTTACCTTCAACAAGAATTTCAGTATGCCGATAAATCAGGTCAGCATGCAGATGAATGCGATTGTTATGGCTATGGCTGGTGCAGAGAGAATATTTAAGCTCTTAGATGAGAAGCCAGAGACCGATGACGGATATGTAACTCTTGTAAATGCAAAGGAGGAGAATGGTGTCTTAACGGAGACCTCCAAACGTACAGGAATGTGGGCATGGAAGCATGTACATCAGGCAGATGGTTCAGTGTCATATGTGAAGCTTACGGGAGATGTTGTCTTTGATGATGTGGATTTTGGATATACTGAGGACAAGATTGTTCTTCACAATGTAGACCTTTTTGCTACACCGGGACAGAAAATAGCATTTGTAGGTTCTACAGGAGCAGGAAAGACAACGATAACAAACCTTATAAACAGATTTTATGATATACAGGATGGAAAGATAAGGTATGATGGCATAAACATAAATAAGATATGTAAGGCTGATTTGAGACGCTCGCTCGGTATGGTGCTTCAGGACACACATCTGTTTACTGCAACAGTAATGGAGAATATAAGATATGGAAGACTTGATGCTACAGACGAGGAGGTTATTGCGGCAGCTAAGCTTGCGAATGCACATAGCTTCATTAAGAGACTTCCAGACGGATACAACACAAGACTCACAGGTGATGGTGCAAATTTAAGTCAGGGACAGAGGCAGCTTCTTGCAATAGCGAGAGCAGCTGTGGCAAATCCACCGGTTCTTATACTTGATGAGGCTACAAGCTCTATTGATACCCGCACCGAAAAGATAGTGCAGGAGGGTATGGATAAGCTTATGAAGGGAAGAACAACCTTTGTCATAGCACACAGATTATCAACGGTTAAGAATAGTGATTGTATAATGGTATTAGAGCATGGACGCATAATAGAGCGTGGTACACATGATGCACTTATAGAGCAGAAGGGCAGATATTATCAGTTATACACAGGTAATCAGGTAGTATAAAATAAAAATAGCTGGTATACATGAAGAAAAAAGCTTCGTGGTATACCAGCCATTTTATTACATATTAAAGATTCTTAACGATTGGGTCATATAAATCCAAACGACAATGCTCATCGTCAGCAAAATGTCTGCAATTAAGACAGCTCTTTGTGCCTTCTGCAATATTACAGAAGCAATCCTTGGCAGTCTTCTTATCGTAAGCATGACATCTTTCCGCTACTTCCTTGTAAACTTCCTGTGAACTACGCATATTACAGTCCTCCTTTTATGAACCATATATATTTGTAGTTATAGTATGCCTGTTTTACAAAGGATTATTCGTTATTTATGCAACGGCAAGATTTGCCTTGTTAACTGAAACTATGTTAAGCAGTGATGCCATAACACACATACATGCAAGTACAGAATACTTACAATCCTTCTCTACATTACTTCCGGAAAGTTTATATTGTGCATGCTTCTCCTTTATATAGTCTGATATTGAATTCAAATCAGAAAGCACGATTTTTGTGTTCTGATATTTGTCAGCATTTATGTTATCTACATATTTGTACATACAATGCTTTAATTCTTCCTCATACACACAGTGGTCTTTTAGATTGCCAGTATAATTCTTATTATGTGGAAATGTAAAATAATCTGCAATGTAGTGAAGCATTACACCCATTCTCCATGTTGAACGGATACTCATGTCCTTGTTGGAATTAAATTTTTTAACAAATTTTTCCATATTTTTATTAAATATATCAAAAGTATCTTCGATACAATGTCTTCTCGTTATAAAGGAAGGAATACAGTCCGGCCAGATGCTGCCAATATAGAAGGACAGTCTGTGATTGATTCGGTCCCTTATGTCAAGACCGTTAATTACGCCTTTTGCAAGTGAAATATGTGATTTCTTTCTCATTTTAATATACTCCTATCGTTTAAAAACGTATTACAGGATGTACTAGTTACCTACGCATACTATTGTAGTTATATATTTATGATTAGTCAATGGATATTTTGTGAAAAACGGGTAAAATTTTACTCATTGATAATATGTATGTATTAAGAATTATGGCATAAATATTTTAAGTTTTATATGAAAATAAAAAGGATATTAAGATATGGACAAAGATATTTTGATTTTGTATACTATAATACGGATGTACGTTTTTAGGAGGTAGGGTAATGACTGTAAAAGAATGTTATGATAAAGCAGGTGCCAATTATGCAGATGCTATTAACAGACTTGAAACAGATGCTCTGATTAAAAGGTTATGCATAAAATTCTTAGATGACAAGAGCTTTCAATTATTAAAGAAATCTATAGAGGTAAAGGATGTAGAAGGTGCATTTAATGCTGCACATACACTAAAGGGTGTTGCAGCAAATTTAGGATTTTCAACCCTTTATGAAGTGGATTCAAAGCTTACAGATAAGCTTAGAGGAAAAGAACTTGAGGATTATGAGGAGTTATACGTGGCTGTTATACAGCAGTATAATAGAGTAATAAATTCTATAAAGGAGCTTGCTGCAGAATAGTTTTTGTAGTATGTATTCATTTATAAGAATAAGAAGTATTAATATGAAAGATATATATTCTATTGAGGAATAGAAAAAAGTGAGAATGTACAAGCCAAAAAGAGTTTACAGATATAGAAAGGAAATATGACATGATAAGTGCAAATGGAGTAACATTAAGACTTGGAAAAAAGGCATTGTTTGAGGATGTAAATATTAAATTTACAGAGGGAAACTGCTATGGACTTATAGGAGCTAACGGTGCTGGTAAGTCAACATTTTTAAAGATATTATCAGGTGAGCTTGAGCCTACAAGCGGAGATGTTATAATGAATGACGGAGAGAGACTTTCAGTTCTCCAGCAGGACCATTTCAAATATGATGCATATATGGTTCTTGATACAGTCATCATGGGTAACAAGAGATTGTATGAGATAATGAAGGAAAAGGATGCCATCTATGCCAAGGAAGATTTTACAGATGAGGATGGAATAAGGGCTTCTGAGCTTGAGACAGAGTTCGCAGAGATGGATGGCTGGAATGCAGAGTCAGATGCGGCTACACTTCTTAATGGTCTTGGTGTAGAGTCAGATATACACTATAAGATGATGAGTGAGCTTGATGGTAACCAGAAGGTTAAGGTGCTTCTTGCACAGGCACTTTTCGGTAATCCGGATGTGCTTTTACTAGATGAGCCTACAAACCATTTGGATTTGGATGCTATTGCATGGCTTGAAGAATTCCTAATTAATTTTGAGAATACAGTTATTGTTGTATCACATGACAGATATTTCCTTAACAAGGTATGTACACATATTGCAGATATAGATTATGCCAAGATTCAGCTCTATGCCGGAAACTATGATTTCTGGTATGAGTCAAGCCAGCTTATGATTAAGCAGATGAAGGAGGCTAATAAGAAGAAGGAAGAGAAGATTAAGGAGCTGCAGGAGTTTATTCAGAGATTCTCAGCAAATGCTTCTAAATCTAAGCAGGCTACATCAAGAAAACGTGCACTTGAGAAGATTGAGCTTGATGAGATTAAGCCATCAAGCCGTAAGTATCCTTATATAGATTTCAGACCTAAGAGAGAGATTGGTAACGAGGTATTAACTGTATCTAACATATCTAAGACAGTTGATGGAGTTAAGGTGCTTGATAATATATCATTTACAGTAGGACATGATGACAAAATAGCATTTGTAGGTCCTAATACAATTGCAACAACTACTTTGTTCCGTATACTTGCAGGAGAGCTTGAGCCTGACGAGGGAACATTTAAGTGGGGAGTTACAACCTCACAGGGATATTTTCCTAAGGATAACACTAAGGAATTCAATAATGACCTTGTTATCGCTGACTGGCTCGCACAGTATTCAGATGACAAGGATGCAACATATGTAAGAGGCTTCCTTGGAAGAATGTTATTTGCAGGTGAGGATGGAGTCAAGAAGGTTAAGGTATTGTCAGGAGGAGAGAAGGTAAGATGTCTCCTGTCAAAGCTTATGATTATGGGCTCTAATGTCCTTATATTGGATGAGCCTACAAACCACCTTGACATGGAATCAATCACAGCACTTAATAACGGACTTATCAAGTTCCCTGGAGTTGTACTTTTTGCATGTCAGGATCACCAGTTTGTACAGACAACCGCAAATAGAATTATGGAGCTTACTAATTCAGGACTTATTGATAAGCAGACAACATATGACGAATATCTTGCTAATGATGAGCTTGCAAGAAAACGTCAGGTTATGAATATGTCAAATGATGATGAAAATTAATAAAATGATATAAATAAGAAAGAAGGATTAGGATATGATAGACGGAAAGAAAACTATGCTTTCAGGAATGCAGGCAACTGGCATGATAACGCTCGGTAATTACCTTGGAGCATTGAAAAACTGGGTTAACTTGAGTGATGAAGAGGGAATTAAGTGCTTTTACGGAATAATGGATTTACATTCTATAACAGTAAGACAGAATCCTACGGAGTTCCGTCAGAATGCTAAGCGCCTTTTACAGCTTTATATAGCTGCCGGACTTGATCCGGAGAAGAACTGTATCTTTTTCCAGTCACATGTTTCAGCACACTCGGAGCTTGCATGGATTCTTAACTGCTTTACCTATATGGGCGAGATGAATCGTATGACACAGTTCAAGGATAAGGCTGCAAAGCATGCTGATAACATTAACACAGGTCTGTTCACATACCCTGTACTTATGGCAGCAGATATTCTTCTCTATCAGGCTGATTTAGTTCCTGTAGGAAAGGATCAGATGCAGCACCTTGAGATAACGCGTGATATTGCTAACCGTTTCAATGGTATATATGGAGACGTATTTACAATACCGGAAGGATATATGGGCAAGAGTGGTGCAAGAATAATGAGCCTGCAGGATCCTACCAAGAAGATGTCTAAGTCAGATGAGAATCCTAATGCAAGTATTTACCTGCTTGATGATAAGGACACTATTATGCGTAAGTTTAAGAAGGCTGTCACAGACTCAGATGGACAGATTACTTACAGTGATGAGAAACCGGGAATCCGTAACCTTATTGATATATATTGTGCAGTTGCATCAAAGACAGTTGACGAGGCACTTAAGGAATTTGAGGGAATGGGTTATGGTAAGCTTAAGGAGATAGTAGGTGAGGCTGTAGCAAATGAGCTTGCACCTTTACAGGCAAGATATGATGAGCTTACTAAGAACAAGGAATATATCGACAGAATAATCAAGGATAATGCAGAGCAGGCAGCTTATTATGCCAATAAGACTTTGCGCAAGGTTAAGAAAAAGGTTGGATTTACTGAGATGCCAAGATAGTTATGGGCTTGTACAGGGCTTATAATTGAAATTGGTAAATAATATAAAATACGGAGCAGTCAGGCAAGAAACACATTTTAAGATTCTTGGTCTGGCCGCTCCGTTATTTTATTTGTGTTACTATTAATAAGCTCATCCTTTTGCTTACGGGTAAGCTGTTTTATGTGATACTCTCTGCTCATAGCTTCTTCTTTAGTGGCGAATTCCTCATAATAAACCAGCTTTACCGGAGTTCGGGAACGAGTGTATTTAGCTCCGGTTTTGCTGTTATGAGCCTTGATGCGGTTATCAAGGTTTGTGGTCCATCCTGTGTATAGAGTACCATCACTACATTCAACAATGTAAGTGTAATTACTGTTGTTCATTCTTTGTTTCAGTATCAAGTGTTCCCAGAAACAGAGTAAGTGCTATACATACTGCAAATACAATTATACCGATTATAATCTGAGCAATGCCTGTGCCTGACATATCATATTCCTGCTGTACTTTATAGAATATGGAGAAAGGTGAGGCAATTATAAGTCCGAGTATTCCGCTGAAGGTTGCCGATGCATAATGCATAAATAACCATTCTATCAGCTTTGATATGAAGAATATTCCTATTATACAGCCTATGGCAAAAGGTGCAAGTATAAGAGCACGATTAAGCATTGCTGCAAAATCAAAATCCTTTAATGCGGTGATAAAGTCCTTAACTGCAGTTATTACACCGAAGTAGTAGCCAAGTATCATAAGAACAAGTGAGCCGCTCACACCAGGGATTACCATTGTGGCAGCAGCGATAATTCCCATGAAGAATATCTTAATTATAGTTGGTGCATTGGCAACGAGAAGTACACCGCTTTCGCTGTCACCATTCATAAATAACATTCCTATTGCAAGTGCAGCAAGAAGAATAAATAAGATTACATTTACGGGTATTGATTTTTTAGTATCCTTCTGCCATCCATCACGCAGTGATTTGATAATCATAGGAAGCCCTCCGAGTATAAGACCTGTGAAGGCTATTGAGGTTATAAATGGCTGGTTAGCCAGGAGCCAAGGTATTATGAATGTAAAACCTACAACTCCTATAACCATTCCTAGTATAATAGGAAAGAGGGTTTTAATGCTTTTTTTGAACTCCTTGAATAAATTGGAGATGGCAGATAGAAGCTTATCATATATTCCAAAAGATACAGCCATCGTTCCGCCGCTAACACCGGGGATAACATTTGCCACACCGACAAAAATGCCTTTTATTACTTCAACTAGAAAATTCATGTCTTGCTCCTTTATTATTTAATTATATTTATTATTATATGGAAAGTATTATAACTGCTATAAATAAAAATATCAAATAAAACGTGTCTTGCCTGTAACTTTTATTAATGATATACTACTTTTATTGTCGGTTAGATACATGATATAAAATAATAGGAGAGATACAATGAGAAAAAATAAGCTTATTATATATTTTTTGCTTATCATGGCACTTTTATTTGCTGGCTGTGGTAACAAGAAAAACAAGAATACAGGAGATAGAACAGAGGTTACAAGTCAGTCTGATGCGACTTATGTCACAGAAGTATCAACGACAGAAGAAACACCACAGCTTGAGATGGATGAGTATGGCTATTACATTGTAAATGACAGCGTTTCCGTGTCAGTTGAGCTTGCGAGTGTGTATGTAAGTGCAGATACAAGCTCTGCCGTATATATGCTTGCAGATAATGGCAATGTGATGAACAGAACAGGTTATAATGATACATGGACAAGGGTTGTTATGCAGAACACAAGCTTTTATGTGCTCTCAAGTGACGTTACAGTGATAGAGCAGCCTGCTGAACCTGAGAATACAAATGATAATGTTGCAACTCCTGATGATGCTTCAAGAGCCAAAAAGGTAGTTATTGATGCTGGAAATCAGGCAAATGCAAGTATCTCTACTGAGGCTATAGGTCCCGGAAGTGGAGATACCAAGGCATGTGCAAGTGCGGGTGCAACAGGAACTACGTTTGGAACTAAGGAATCTGAGCTTAACCTGAAATACGCACTGCTGCTTAAAACTGAGCTTGAGGACAGAGGCTACGAGGTTGTGCTTACAAGAGATACAAATGATATCGATTTATCCAACAAGGCAAGAGCTGATATAGCCAATGCTTCTGGTGCATCAGCATATATAAGGATAGAGATGAATCAGAGCAGTAATGCTGAGTTAAATGGTGTTATGGCAGTTTGTATGCCTGCTGATTCGCCATATAACAGCAGTCTGTATCAGGACAGTAAATCGCTGTCTACAAGAATCTTGCAGGGTATTACAGAGAGTGTTGATGTAACTAACTGTGGTATATATGAGACTGATCAGATGACAGCAATCAATTGGAGCCAGATACCGGTTACAGAGATACATCTTGGATTTCTTACAAATGCTACTGATGAGGGTAATCTTATTTCTGAGGAATATCAGAAGAGCCTTGTCACGGGCATAGCGAATGGAATTGATTACTTCATAAAATAAATGAAGCGTTATATAAGGAGGACAAACTTTGAAGGAATATGTATTAATAGGTGATTCAACAGCAGACTTACCGATAGAGGTTGTTAAGAAGCTTGGAATTAGAATAATTCCATTTTCATATGCAATAAATGATGAGGTATATAACTATTATCTTGATGAGAGAGATGGCGATATAAAAGATTTCTATGACAGGCTTAAGAAGGGTGCAATGCCTGTAACATCGCAGGTGAATCCTGTTACATACAAAGAGATATTTGAGGAGTATGCAGGCAAGGGAATAGATATATTATATCTGTGTTTCTCATCAGGCTTAAGTGGTTCGTTCCAGACAGCAGTGCTTGGCGCTGATATGGTTAAGGAGGATTACCCTGATGTGAGAATAGAGGTTATAGACTCATATTCTGCATCAGTGGGAGAGGGAGTTTTCTTATATGAGGCAGCAGTTAAGAAGCAGAGTGGTGCAGACTTTGATGAGCTTAAGGATTGGATAATCGAGAAGAGACATAAGGTTAGTCATTGGTTTATGGTTGAGGACTTATTCCATTTAAAGCGTGGTGGACGTGTGTCTACTGTTGAGGCAATGGTTGGAAGTGCTCTTAAGATTAAGCCTATATTAAGTGTTGATGAGGAAGGTAAGCTTGTCGTTAAGTCAAAAGCGAGAGGTGTTGGAAGGGCATTGGAATATCTGATATCTAAGGTTATCGAAGAGGGAGGAGACCTTGCTGCATTGACAGCGGTAATAGGACACGCTGATTCACCTGAAAAGGCAAACAAGATAAAGGAGCTTGTCATTGAGGCGGGCATGAAGGAAGAAAATATTATGATTGCACCGATAGGACCTATCATTGGTACTCATGTTGGTGCAGGAATGGCGGCAATCGCATTTGTACAGCGGTAAATTTATGTATTAGACAATCGCTGGCATAACTTTTAACAATATAATGTCCGGGATTGGTGACTGACTCTATGCAGGGACGTTTGCGACAGCCGGCACTTAATGAGTGCGAAGCACGAATTTAGAGCCGCTGCTCGGAGCAATAAGCGGAAGCGGTCCCGTAATAGAGTCAGTCACCAATCCCGGACATTCATTATATTATAAAACACTATGCCAACTATTAGATGCCAGAAAATTGACTGTTTATATGACGGAAATTTGCCGAATACAAAACAACTGTTGACACAATATATGTAAAATGTTAAAATGTTTTCGTAACAAAAATGTAATAATTTGTAACTGGATTTAAAACATTTTACAAGGCGGTTGTAACAAATGAGTAAAAGAACTAGATTAAAATTACATAATTTTTGGATGTACATGATTAAATATGTCTTTAATGGCAGATACATAGTCAGGAATATTTTAGCACTTACCATAATATGCACAATGGTAGCTGCAATAAGCGGTATAACTGCTGTAGTCGGTTCGGGTAAGTCAGATGGTGAGAAAACAGAAGTGGCAGCTCAGGAAGAGGACACAGGTTATGAGATTAACATAAGCAGGATGGCTTCGATGAATCCTAGTTCAGTAAGCATGCTTGTTGCAAGTCTTGATACTGATACACAGACAGATATACAGCCTAATGATACACAGGTTGTTGCTGAGTCCAAGAAGGTACCATTTGTAGTTATCGCTGAGGATGGAATATTCGTCCGTGAGGCTGCAACTACAGATTCAGCTATGGTAGGTTCGCTTTCTTTAAATGATACAGGAGATGTTCTCTCAGATGAGGGTGAGTGGTTAAACATCAATGTATATGATATTACAGGATATGTTAAGTCAGAATATGTGCTTACAGGTGATGACGCGTTGGCATATATTGCTGCTAATGAGACAGATAAAGATACAGAGAAGACTGATTCAGTATCTTCTGATAATAAAAAGCAGGGCACAACTACAGAGCAGCCTGCTACAGATAAAGCTACTACAACAGAGAAGGCTACAACAGAACAGTCAACTACGGAACAGCCTACAACAGAGGCTCCTGCTAATAACAGCACCACAGTGGGAACAACTACAAGAGATGCCATATCATTAAGTGATGCAGATATAAATCTAATGGCAAGTGTTATGACATTGGAGTGTGGTGGCGAATCCTACGAGGGACAGCTTGCAGTAGCTAACGTAATTCTTAACAGATATTTATCAGGTGCATATGGTAGCACAATGAGTGATGTATGCTATGCACCGGGACAGTTCTCAGTAGTTGGAACATCATCATTTAACAGTTATGTACAGAATGGAGCACAGGCAAGCTGCTTACAGGCAGCAAGAGATGCTCTTGCCGGTAATAATAATATTGGAAGTTATACACAGTTCAGACCTGTTTCTAATGTAAATACCGGAAATCTTTCATCATACACAATTATTGGTAATCATGTATTCTTCTAAATTTGTACTGTAATAAAAAATAACTGGCACACCAGATAATTTCTAATCTTGGTGTGCCAGTTATTTTATTGTGTAATCTGTAGTTTATTTGTTGTTGTTCTTCTCACGCTTCTGGTCAAGCATTGCACGAACCTTCATAGATAATCCGAATAAGTGGATAAATCCTTCAGCATCCTTGTGGTCATACAAATCACCAGTTGTGAAACTTGCAAGCTCCTCTGAGTAGAGTGAGTATGGGGAAGTTGTTCCAGCTTTGATAATGTTACCCTTGTAGAGCTTGAACTTGACCTCACCTGTAACACGCTCCTGTGTGCTCTCGATGAATGCCTGAAGTGCCTCGCGAAGAGGACAGAACCACTTGCCTTCATAAATCATATCTGCAAACTTATCAGAAACAAGCTTCTTGTAAGCCATTGTATCTCTGTCAAGGATTAACTCTTCAAGCTGCTTGTGAGCCTCCATAAGGATTGTTCCTCCCGGTGTCTCATAAACACCACGGGATTTCATACCTACAACTCTGTTTTCAACTATATCAACGATACCTACACCATGCTTTCCACCAAGACGGTTGAGCTCACGGATGATATCTGATACCTTCATTTCCTTGCCGTTAACGGCTGTTGGTACACCCTTTACAAAATTAAGTGTAACATATTCTGCCTCATCAGGTGCCTTCTCAGGATATGTTCCAAGAACAAGAAGGTGATCCCAATTAGGCTCAAGTGAAGGATCTTCAAGCTCAAGTCCCTCATGGCTTATATGCCAGATGTTTCTGTCGCGGCTGTATGATGTTGAAACATCAAATGGAAGGTCGATACCATGTGCCTTACAGAAATCAATTTCATCCTCTCTTGACTGCATTGTCCATTCCGGCTGTCTCCATGTAGCAATAACTCTAAGGTCAGGTGCAAGTGCTTTGATGTTAATCTCGAAACGAACCTGATCGTTACCCTTTCCTGTTGCTCCGTGGCAGATAGTTGTTGCTCCCTCTTTTCTTGCAATTTCAACTAATTTCTTAGCAATAAGAGGTCTTGCAAATGATGTTCCGAGAAGGTATTTGTTCTCATATGTTGCATTAGCTTGTACACCAGGAACAATATACTCATCACAGAATTCATCAACTACATCGAGAATGTATAATTTCTCGGCACCTGAATATTTTGCTCTCTCATCAAGACCTTCAAGCTCGCTTTCCTGTCCAACATCGATACAAACACAGACAACATCAAAGTTATAGGTTTCCTTAAGCCAAGGAATAATAGCTGTTGTGTCAAGTCCGCCTGAGTAAGCAAGTATAACTTTTTCTTTCATATTAACCTCCTTAAATATACAGCCACATGGATAATGGGCTGATTTATGACCGTTCATTTATATTTCGTCATAAATTGACTAGAAATAGTATAACCCTTGCAAATGGAATATGCAACACAAAATTATATATTTTATACATTATAAATGAATAATATACAATAATAGTGAATAAAATGCAAAAAATATAAGCGTTTTTCAAGAATATATTGCATATTATTTTAAATGGATGTATAATCAGACATAGTTTTTGTGAAAAGAGGGATAAAACATGGTAAAGGTTGGTATAATTGGCTCTACTGGATATGCGGGACAGGAGCTTGTGAGAATATTGCTTGCACACAAGGATGCAGAGATTGTGTGGTATGGTTCAAGAAGCTACATAGATAAGAATTATTCAGATGTATACGGAAATATGTTTGAGCTTGTAGATGCCAAGTGCATGGATGACAACATGGATGAGCTTTCTAAGAAGGCAGATGTAATATTTACAGCTACACCACAGGGTTTATGTGCATCTCTTGTTAATGAGAAGATTTTATCAGATACTAAGATAGTAGATTTATCGGCA
>Ga0129311_1001590_pt1 | contig 15704 bp, 12 predicted proteins | sample Go1ome_FD_94435 | JGI IMG/M metagenome (GOLD analysis project Ga0129311, IMG submission 94435) | Western lowland gorrila individual fecal microbial communities from Wisconsin, USA - Go1022B metagenome | ecosystem: Host-associated > Mammals > Digestive system > Large intestine > Fecal | place... | reverse complement strand
TAACTGTTCAGAGCCAAGCAAAATTTCAAAAAACAGGTATAAAATGCTTGCATTTTTAAAACTGTTTTTGAAATTTTATTTGGCGGATACGCCACACCGACGAAATGCGTAGCATTTTGGAGGTTGGCTCTGAACAGTTACTTTTATTTAAATGAATTGGATCATTATATGGAGGAAAAAGGTTATTGCTGGATTCGGTTTGCAGATAATATCAATATATATATACAAAAACACAGGAAGAAGCAGCTGACATTTACAATGCTATCAGTCAGTTTCTGGGTACAGAAGCAGGACTCAATCTTAATCAGAAGAAAAGTGGTATCTTCAATGCCTGTGAACGCAGATTCCTTGGATATGAATTCTACAAAGTATCCGGTCATGTCCGAGCAAAACAGCACCGCTATCAACCCCAAAATGTTTATAAGCAATGGCATCCATGCGCGGTAGAAAAGGTAAACAGGGAATATCATATCGTTCAGAATGGTATTTTGAATAAGGAAGATTATGCGCTGCTTTTTGAAAATGAGGATGAGAAGCATCATATCCCGGTGGAAGTGACGAATCAATTGAATATTTATGGTGAAGTGACGATACATTCCAATGTCCTGCGTACAATCAGTAAGAGAAAAATTCGTTTGGCATTAATAGATGAGCATGGTAATCTTATGGGATATTATTTGCCAACAGATTATGGGCGGGCTGCACAGGCACTCTTAAAGCAATGTACACTTTATAATGATACAGACAGGAGAATGAAGACTGCACTTCAAATGGAGATAGCAGGTCTTCATAATATGCGGTCAAATTTGAGAAATTATTTGAAAAGAGGAAAAAAGGAACTCGAGAGTTATATTCAGGAGCTTGGCCAGATGATTCAGGAATTGAGGGTAAGTGAGAATTTAGATCAACTGATGTTGATTGAGGCTCGCGCAAGACAAAAATATTATTTGGCGTTTAATCATATCCTAAAACCGGGCACACTCCATTTTGATAAACGAACAAAAAGACCGCCGCAGGATCCTTTGAATGCCATGATCAGTTTTGGCAATACGCTTTTGTATAATCACTTTCTGCAGATTATCTGGAACACATCTCTTGATTCAAGGATTGGTATTGTACATGCGACAAACAGAAGGGCAAACAGTTTAAATCTCGACTTTGCAGATATCTTTAAGCCGGTCATCGTGGATCGTATCATCTTTAGTATCAATAACCGCGGGCAGATAAAAAGTGACCTGCATTTTGAGAAAAAAGATGATAAAGGTGTTTACTTGAACAAAGAAGGAAAGCGGATATTTATACAAGAGTTTGAGACAAAACTGGACAGCAAGGTGGTCTATAAAAACAAGTCACTGACTTATAAACAATTGATGGAGCAGGAAGTATGGCAATTTCAGAGATATGTGTTGAAGGACATGCCATATAAACCGTATAAGTACTATTAAATGAAGGATTGTTAAGAATTCTGTAAAAAAAGTCGGTGAACCTCCAGGCCAGTAAAATCAAGGCTTCCAGAACAAAAACAGCATGGAAAAGTGCCGAAAACAGCAAAAAACAGTCAAAAAGTCGGTGAACCTCCGAGCCAATTTTGACAAAAATAAAAAAGCCAGTAGAATCAAGGCTTTGCGGGAATTTACTATGAAGAGGTTGACCGACTTTTTTGGAGAAAAAGATTGAAAAACGGTAGAAATAAGGTATAATGAAAACATGAAACGCAGTAAACACTGTTGTTGAACCGTACCTATGAGAGATTGAAACTCAAAAACAAACGAAAATGGACAATAACTGACGGTAGGTTGAACCGTACCTATGAGAGATTGAAACTTTCTCGATATAACTGGTAGCACGGGTGTTCTTCATATAAGTTGAACCGTACCTATGAGAGATTGAAACCTAAGAAGTTGCCAAATTTCCTCTTGATGCCAAATGAACAAGTTGAACCGTACCTATGAGAGATTGAAACCCTAACAAAATGCCTACCCCAAGCAAAAGGATCTTAAACTGTTGAACCGTACCTATGAGAGATTGAAACCAGAAGCCACAACAAATGCAACTACACTAGAAATTACAGTTGAACTGTACCTATAGAGCTTAAATAACAGATAAATTTAATTTTTTCGAATAGTCGGTGCAAAGATGTTTGTGATCTTGTCCTATGATATAAATGCAACACGCGTTGGAAAGGCAAAGAAAATATGTCGCAGCTGCTATTGACAGAACGATCAATAAAATCATTCAGGAACAGCTGGGTCAGGCGGTGGAAATTGTCAGAGCACACAGCAAGGATATGAATCGACTTGTAAGTGCATTGATGGAGAAAACACATCTGAATAGAGATGAGATACAGAAGGTTTTGAATAATTAAATAACTGCAAAAAGGAATCTTTTTTGATCGGATCCCCTTTAAATAGACAAGGTAAATAACCAAAATCTGTTTAAGGGGGATTTTTTTTGTGGATGAGTGAGGAAAACAGGCAGTTGAATTCCGATATAATTATAGAGAGGCAGCAATTGACGTTTGAAGTTATCCATAATATGAAAGGTGAAGATGTATGTCAAACTATTTTCCATGACAGGTGTTATCCGATGGTTGTTCGTGATATTCCATTGATTTTCGAGTATCCGGTTCAATTACAGGAATAAATACAGAGCAGTGAGATTGGACCGAAATGACAACAGACTAGTGCATAATCAATAAAAAAACACACGAATTATTGATATTTGTCAGTGATTTGCACAAAAAACAGATGGCGTATAAGTAGGATGTATGCTATACTAAATATAATATTAGTTTAACAAATTAACTTAAGAAATGACATCTTCGTGAGGGGGAGAAAATGGTTGTTGTAGAATTTTTTAGTGATACACCGATTGACAATATGATTAGTACGCTGACTGGATGTCCCGACAAAGTGATACTTGTCGGGCAGTCCAAAATCATAAAAAGAAGCAGGCAAAATTATAAGAAATTTCTGGCATCTATTGGAAATGACAGAACCGAGATTGATTATTGCAGCATTATTCCTCATAATCTGGGGAATATTGTAAAGGCTTTGGAGAAAATTGTGATGGAGTATTCAGAGTGCCATTTCGACCTGACCGGCGGTGATGAACTGGCGATGGCCGCCATTGGTATCATTTATGAGCGCTTTGGAGGTAAAGGGATCAAACTTCATCAGTACAATATAAAAACAGGTGCTGTCTATGACTGTGATATGGATGGACGTGTTTTTTCTTCTGAAATTCCGAGTCTTACAGTTGAACAGAATATTATCCTTCATGGAGGGAGTATTGTGACGGATGCACAGCGGTCGGGAAGCACTTATTCATGGAATTTTACTGAATCCTTTGAGAAAGATGTCTTTGCAATGTGGGAAATCTGCCGAAAGAATTGTGCATTATGGAATTATCAGGTGACTATGTTATCAGAGATCATGACTTTTAATAGTGCTGCGGATGATGAACTGCAGTTATGTGCCAACATGGCAGATGTGGAAGTTTATCTGCGCACAAAGGGAAATTCACTGAATCTTGATGGTATATTTGACAAGCTGGTGGAAGCAGGGATGCTGGTTGGATTTGGCATGGATGACGAAATGTTGCAATTCCGGTTTAAGGACAAGCAGGTGAAGATGTGTCTGACCAAGGCGGGAACACTGCTTGAACTGGTAACACTTCTAAGTGCCAGGAGAATTACAAAGGAAGATGGAAAGCCTTATTTCACAGATGCCAGAACGGGTGTCATGATCGATTGGGATGGTATTGTACATAACAACAAAGACGGTAACGTGGATACAGAAAATGAAATCGATGTCATTTTGATGAAGGGTGTTGTACCGATATTTATTTCCTGTAAGAACGGAAAGATTCCGGATGATGAGCTGTATAAATTGAATACAGTAGCAGAGCAGTTTGGCAGTGCTTATGCCAAAAAAGTGCTGGTAGCTGCAGACATGGGAAAGTCTGCCAACAGCAGAAAATATTTTTTGGAACGTGCAAAGGATATGGGCATTCAGATTATTGAAAATGTACACACAATGTCTCCTGAGAAATTCGAGAATATTTTGAAAAACATATAAAAGTTTGAGTGAAATTAAATGTTAGATCTGATGTAAATAATAAGGGGGCGAGTGCGTTGCAGTTAAAGATCAGACATACAATTCCCAATCAGCTGGTGCTGCCGCTGGGATATCATCATATTATACAAGGTATCATTTATCACAGTCTTGCAGAGGAGGCAGGATACAGCGGGCAGATGCATAATCAGGGGTATTCAGTAGCTGATATGGGACGATGTTATAAACTGTTTAATTTCAGTTTGTTGAGAGGAAAACATCACATTGTGAATCGACAGATTATATTCAAGGATTATGTAGAATGGGAAGTCAGAAGCCCGGATATTTATATGATCCGACTTTTAGAAAGCTCTTTTAGAAAGAATGGCATTCAGTATGGCTATCAGCGTTTTGAAGATCTGGAATTGCAATTGGAAAATGAGACCCTTGAAATGGACAGTGCGATTATTCGGATGTGCTCACCCATTTGTATCTATTCTACAGATAAAGATACAAAAAAGACTTATTTCTATAGTCCGGATGAAGAAGAATTTTCATGGCAGGTGAGTGATAATTTTGTCAGAAAGTACAGCGCTTGTTACGGCGTATCTCCGGAATCCGGGATATGGATTATGCCCCTTAAGGTCGGGCGCAGAGATAAATATGTCACAAAATATAAAGGATTTTATCTCAGCGGCTGGCTGGGAGAATATCAATTGATGGGGCCGAGGAAGAATTTGGATTTCCTGTATCAGACAGGATTGGGATGCCGAAATTCACAGGGATTTGGGATGTTTGAGATAAAGGAGAATGAGGATGTTTATTAACTGTTCGAATCACAAATCGGATTTATGGGGAGAAGATCAGAAAAGAGCTGCAGAAAGATATGGAGATATTGTAGATTTTCCATTCCCCAATGTAGTTGTTTCAGCTGAAGCGGGAGACATTGCCAATCTGGCAGCTCAAACAGTTCAGAATATTCTTCAAAAACAGCCAGATGTGGTTATGTGCCAGGGCGAATATACACTGACATATGCAATTGTTAAGGCATTGAGGGAAAAACAGATACCAGTTGTGGCTGCATGTACAGAGAGAAAAGTGATTGAGAAACAACTTGAAGATGGCAGTGTACAGAAGGTATCAAGATTTCAGTTTGCAGGATTCAGGCAGTATGTATAGTCGTAAATCCAATGTGAAGTGTCAGATTATGATAGGAGAGCGGACTGTATGAGTAAAAAGAGAAACGTATTATTATTGTCATTAAGTGTTATGAATGTAAGAAACTCAGAAAATGAGAGTTCATACGAGTATACGGAAGGTAGAAACCAGATTTATGGCATTAAAGGAAGGCTAACTAATGAGGCGCCAACAAAGTATGTGATTGAAAATTTAGCCGGAAGACGAATGCAGGAATGTCTTGATGATATTGTTATTATTTCATCTGACACGACGAAAATGCCTATTAGGGCAAAGGGGGAAGCAGCATGGCTGGATAGAACAGATCCGCTTCTTCAAAGTCCGATAGGTGATATGTCTCATTTGGAGTATTATGAAAAAAGTATTCAATATTATGTGAAAGAAAAACATTCAGACTTATACAAGGACAGGAATATTAACTATTATGTCATTGATATTTTAGATCAGCCTCAACAGTTAGAAGTGGCTCAGGCAGCTTTAGAGGCTGCTCAGGAGGTACTCGGTAATAATGATGATGAGAAAGTAGATCTTTATATAGATTATAATGGCGGCCCACGTTATGTAGCGTCTATGATATTAAGTATTGCCAATATGATGAAGAATCGACAGGTAGAGATTAAAGAAGTTTTGACTATGAATTATGACAATAAGTCAATGAAAAAAGATGAGATTACCGGAAAGGAAATTCCAGTAATACCTATCCAGAATATGAAAGCGGTTTTTGAGAGTGGTGAACTGGTATCGGGCCTGAATGAATATCTTATTTATGGTCGTATTCGCGGATTGAAGAATTATTTTAAGGAGCTTAATGCAGAAAAGGGAGGTAATATTCTCAAGCGGATGGAGGAATTCTCAAACGAACTGCAATTATGTCGGACTAATGCTGTGTTTAAGAAGAAGGAAGAATTAAAAGAGGTATTGGAGAAATTTAATTCAAGTTCTTCCGAGGCAAATTTAAACCAACAGAACTCTGCAAAGAAAGTGAATAATGCAACACGAGAGATGTTGTTTGCATATGTGGTTCATGATATTTTAGCGGGTTATGGTGATTTACTGGACGGAGAGCTTCCGGAAGTGATTAGTTGGTGTGTAGAGAAAGATTTTATACAACAGGCATTAACGTTTTTTGTGGAGCGTATGCCAATTTATTTTTGGGAAAAGGGAATATTCAAACCAACTAGTCAGGAAGAAAGGGAATATGAAGAGTTAAAGAGGGTATTTGAAAATGGAGAGATGAGCGAAGACGATCAGAGGCTATACAGAAATCATTATGAAAAATATGATGATAAGTATGCCTGGTTGACGGGGTATCTGAAACATGGGCACAATTTTGCGTATGGCAAAGAAAATAGCGATCTAATGAGAAATAAAAAATTCTCTGATTTCGTGCAGGTTGATCCGAATGCCTTTGAAAATATCAAAGAGGTTTTCAAAAAAGGTAAATCGAAATTTCCGAGAATGGTTTCTAAAGATGGAGAAGTAACAAACAAGGAAAGCATGTTAAAGTATTTGGGATACCTGGATATCGGCCGTGCAGAAACTAATTTGTCACGAGAGAAGCTGGCAGAACTTCTGGCCTATTATGAATTACTGAAGACGCAGAGAAACAAAGCCAATCATGCAGATGATGATTCAGAAAATATATGGAGTTACGAATTTTTATGTAAAGTATTAAAAGCTGCTGTACAGACTTTGCAGGAAGCGGTTTGTTCTGTTCAATAAGATAATAAAATACAGGAGGAAGAGCATATGAAAAGTGAATTGCAAAAGCGGGAAGTTCTGACAATGTATGATGTCAGAGGAATTCAGAATTATATCTTTAAAAGTAATGTGGCAAAAGAAATAGTTGCTGCCTCTGAGTTGATTGAGAAAATTGTTATTGATGGGCTTAGAAAATATATTGAGGGTTTGAAAGAATCGGAGAGAAAGGCTTATATGGTTGACTGGAAAAATGATGATCCGCAGGCCTTTTTGACAGATATGAGTGTTCAGATGCAGGTTATGTTTGTTGGCGGTGGAAATTCATATGTCTTATTCCGAACAGGGGAAGAATGTCAGAAAGTCAGCAGATTTTTGGCAAAATATCTTTTGAATGCTACGTATTCTTTAAATCTTGCTGTAGCATCTGTGGCAAAAACCAATTCTTATGCTGATGACTATCGAGCAATTAATCAGGAAATGACTCGTATAAAGGCATGCATGCCATTGGCACAGCCAATGGGGGCATTGCCGTTTATGGAAGCAGACTCAGTTACCGGTTATCCAATCACTTTTAAAACAAGAGATGGATATTTGTGTACAGAGTCAAAATTAAAAAGGAATGCGTTCCCTGAAAATGAAAGTGAAAAGATTTTTGACAATATGGTTACAGAAAAGGGAGATAATAGTACTCTTGCAGTTTGCCATATTGACGGAAATCAGATGGGCATGTTTATTAAAAATCAAATGGGCAATATAACAGATTATAAGCAGGCCATTCTTACAATGCGCGAGATATCCCAGAAAATCGCAGATACATTCTATCAGAGTTTTCAAGAGATGGTGAAATATATGGATTCGCTTTCTTCACGCGTAAAGAAGCCAGTGACGAATAAATTATATCGAGATATTATCGTAGCAGGGGATGATATAACGTTTGTGTGCAATGCAAAATTAGCAATACCGGCTATTAAACGTTTTATGAAATATATTGGTGAGTATAGTGATTTTAGTGCATGTGCAGGCATTGCTTATTTCAATAGTCATTTTCCTTTCTCAGATGCTTATCAGGTGGCCGAGGCATGCTGTGAAAATGCGAAGGAACGAGCGAAGGAAATTGAAAACAGAGCAGCAGATGGAAGTATTGGTAATTTCTTTGATTTTCAGATTTGTACAAACATAAGGGCGGCTAATCTGAAATCTTATAGGAATAGGCATTATTCAGACGGAAAGAATCTGTTTATAGGAAGACCTTATTATGTGCCTACGGTAAGCAGACATGCAGATTTGAATACAATTAATGAAAAATACAGTATTGAGCATTTAGAATATTGGTGGAAATTGTTCAGTAAGATGCCTAGAAGCAAGGCAAAACAGCTGCGAAATATTATTCCGATGGGACAAAATGCGTTAGATAGAAATCTATCTTTTTTGGCATCCAGGGGTTATACACAATTGGAAAATAAAAGGCTGGATTATCCAATCTGGTATGATGCATTAGAAACGATGGATTTGTTTATAGGAGGGGACGCAGATGAGAATAAAAATTAAGCTTTTAAGTGATTTATGTACGTGTTCGGGTGAAACCTATAACAGTATAGTAGATATGGATGTTGTATACGATGAAAATGGGATTCCTTATATTCCGGCAAAAAGAATCAAAGGGTGTATTCGTGAAGCAGCGTTGGAGATGTGCGAAATGGGTCTGATGGATCGCAATCAGTATGTGCGTATTTTTGGTGAGGCAGGCAGCAAAAAATCGACATTTTCTCTTTCAAATGCCTATATTGCAGATTATAAGGATACGGTTTATTCATTGCAGCACTTTGGTATGAAATCTGCATTACATAGAGCAGTGATAAGTCCGCAGAATGTGCTGCAGCAATATACGGGCATCAGAACTCAAACGGCAGTTAACATGGAAAACGGTGTTGCGGATAAGAATTCTTTGAGAACAATGAGAGTTGTTCGGAAAGGGCTTATATTTTATGCTGAGTGCGATGTTAAAGAAGAAGATTCCAAATTACTTGGACAGGCAATATCTCTGGTAAAACATATGGGAGTATCCAGAACAAGAGGACTTGGGCTGGTCTCAATGTCGTTGGAAAATATATCATCTGAAATTAACAGAAAGCAAGAATATTCACATGTCTTGATTTCTGAAGAACAAATAAGTGAACAGAATAAAATCGGTTATACCATTCATTTGAATTCATCTTTAATTTGTAAATCAGCAAAGGGAAATCAGGCAGAAACACAGGATTATATAGCAGGAAGTAAAGTTTTGGGACTGATTGCCGGTGCGTTGGGGAAAAATGGTTATGAAAAATTAATGGAGCAGCCTTCCGAGCTGATTGTTACAAATGCTTATATTATGAATCAATCGATGCGGTGTGTTCCGGGCCGGATTTCTTTGAAAAAAGAAAAAGATCAGGGCTATGATGAGCAAGGTCGAATTTGGTTGAAGGATATGTTGTATAGTCCGAATATAGAGGAAAAGCAGATGACCTCAGCAAATATAGATTATGTGGATGCGAATCACAGAAAGGCAGATGTTGCAACAGAAATCAGTTATCATCATCAGAGGCCTTCGGACAAATCCATTGGCCGTGCAACGGGCAGAGATGACGGTTTTAGCTTCTATCAATTAGCAGGAATTTGTGCAGACCAGAATTTCAGAGGTTATATATATGCCAATAAGATACAGGCGAAGGAGATAATTTCAGCTGTAGGGACGCTGGGAAAGATACGTATGGGTTACGGAAGAGGCAGTGAGTTTGGCGATGTGGAGCTGGTATTGGATTCAGTATCAGAGGTCAGAACGGAAAAATGTTTATTGTGTGACGCCGTCGTCACATTGGTTTCAGATATGATTCTTTATAATGAAAATGGTGTTTGGACAACAGACATAGATGTATTAAAGAACTATTTGGAAGAGATGACCGGAGTAGAGAGGCTTGAAATCAGAAATCCATTTATAAGATATACGACAATTGGCGGCTATAATGTTACATGGAAGGCAAGAAAACCGATTTTCAATGCCCTTGGAAAGGGCAGCACATTTATTCTTCATTCGGAAGAACCCTTTGATGCAGGATTATTGAGCAATCATTTTGTAGGTGAACGTGTGTCCGAAGGTTATGGTGAGATTCAAGTGGAAGAAACGGCAGATACAGCCGATGTGTATGTCTGGAAAGATACAGAGTTATCGCCGTCTTCGGATATAGAGCGTGCAGAGGATGGTCATGGCCTGATTAACCAGTTGCTGCAGAATGAATTTGAATATAGAGTACAGAACGTTATTAGAGAGAAATTAGAAAATATTAAAAATGATTATAAAAGTGCCGGGGATGCCGTTAATGCGGCTGTTTCTAAATTGCGTATTATTTTCAGAAGAGAGTCAACGTATGAAGATATGAAGAAACAGGTTGAAGGCATCGAGAAGGATGAGAAGAAAAAAATATGCAGTCAGTTAATAAGGCTGGTGGTGCCGGAACAGCTGGCTGAGCAGGTAAATGCTTCAATTTGTCAGGATTATGGGCAGACATTTAAGAATCAGTGGGATTCACAGAATATGTATAAGAAAATGTATTATGCATATATAACAGAATTGAAATATTTTGCGAAATCGCTGAAGAAGGGAGAGGCATAATCAATGAGTGCAATTTTAAAACGGAAAGTTTTGTATTTGAAAGTAAGATTTATATCTCCAATCAGTGTATCTTCGGGTATTGACGAATGGACAGACTCAGATGTGTTGAGAGATTGCGATGATAAACCATTTATTTCAGGCAGTTCAATTGCAGGTGCTATGAGGGCCTATCTTGAAAAAGAAAAGACAGAGCCATGCCTTATGGGGTATTCTAAAAGAGCGAAATCTGATAAGGATAAAGACGAAGGCAGAATGAGTGCGTTGTTTATATCAGATTTGACTTTTGATGAAAATCCAGTGTTTAACATCAGAGATAATGTGGCATTGAATGATAACAAAGTGTCTGTTACAGAAAATAAATTTGACATAGAGATTTTGGAGTCAGGTGCTTTGGGACACTTTTTTATGGAAATTGCCATTCGGGAGAATGATGATGAAGAGAAGATGAAGCATGATATTTCAAAAATCATATGTGGTATCAATGCAGGAGAAATTCGACTTGGCAGTAAGAAGACAAGGGGATTCGGTGTATTTAAAGTTACCTGCATTCAAGAATATGATTATACAAAAAAGAATTATCTTGAATATGCAGATGCTTATGATGAAAAGAAATGGGCAGATGCAGGGGGAAGTGATAATCGTCTGGAAGAGTGGCTAAAAATGAAAGAATGGCAGCCTAAACAGATACGCATTGAAATGCCTCTTCAAATGAGGGGAGGTATCAGTATTCGTCAATATGCGGCAAGGAAGGGAGAACCGGATTATGTACAGTTGATGGACCACAATCAGCCGGTTATTCCGGGAAGCAGTCTTGCCGGAGCTATCAGACATCGTGTCAAAGATATATTGAATGAATTAAAAAGCAATGGTGTAGAAGTACCAGGACAGATTGATAAAATCATGGATACAGCTTTCGGTTATGTTAATGGGGAAGCGGCCTGTGCTTCCAATATTATTATTAGCGAGTCAGTTATTGAAAAAGCCAGTGGACTTACAATGACCAGAACGGGTGTCAGTCGTTTTGAATCTGCGGCAAAGCAAGGAGCTTTATATCAGGAAAAAACATACGTTAACGGTATATTATCCGTAAAAGTGTCAGTACGCAGAAGTAAAAATCCAAAAGATGAAAGATGGATCATGGGTCTTCTTCTGATGGCATTAAAAGATATGCAAAATGGTTTTCTGGCTGTTGGTGGTCAGACAGCAATTGGGCGTGGTGTGTTTTCTGCAAACGGTCCGATTTTGATTGATGGGGAAGAAGGCAAAGAAGATGATTTTATTACAAACTTTTTGATAAATATGCAGTAGATGGGGGAATGACATATGAAATTGGAACAGGCACCTGAACAGGGAATTATGTATGCTTTGTATAAGGACAGAATGATATTTGAGCCATATAAGAAAGAGGAATTGCCGAAGGAAGACGAACTTAAGAAGAATCTTCTGGAGCTGCATTTATTTGATGGTGAAAAGGAATATCGGTTTATAAAAACGCGAAAAGGTGAAATAGAAAAAGAAACAATTTGTGATTCACAAGTTCCGCATGATGATAGATATATTGAGAAAATTTTTGTATCAAAAGAACGAAATGAATGCATTGAAGTTGTTAACTATATTACCTATGATGAGGATGATTTGATGGCAATCAGGAATTATCGGTTGAGGGAGGTGACAAGATAATGAAAGGATTCGTAAATCCATATAATTTTATTGGTTTTCCGGAAAATAAAGCGAGGGCTTATACGGATGAGGACCGTCATACGGGTGTGATTGAATATAAAATCACGACAAAAACCCCGCTTTTTATTCCAAATTCAAGTTCGGATAAAGCATTTAAAGAATCCGATCATGTGCCGGAACATAAGTCTTATGATTTCTTTTCTTATACGGAACTGGATGGCAATCAACGTTATGAGGGCGAATATCACGTACCAGTCATTCCCGGCAGTGAGATGCGTGGTGTTGTGAGAAATGTTTATGAGACCTTGACGGATTCTTGTTTAGGTTTATTGAATGAGGAAACTTATCCGGTTAAACGCAGTGCAGAAGCCTTCAAACCTGCATTGCTTTATCGAGATTCCCAAAATGACAAAATTATTTTATATGAAGCTAGGTCATACCGTATCGGTTCACCGAAACCACCGCAGAATAACAGAAGACTGGCACCGGATGGTTTTGGAGATATGAGAAATGGTACGCCTATCTGTTTTACAGAACCTTTGAAAAAAGATGAGAAAGATCAGCCGAAACCAATCAGCAATTATGATATAAAGGATACAAATGATCAGGATAGCAAGAAAAAGGTAGGCTACCTTCTCAAATGGGGGATGGGAGTGAAGAAATCCAGATACCATGTATTTGTTTCTGGTAAATCCTTGGGAATTCATTTAACACGTGAAAATATTGAACGGCAGCTGAGGGATTTGATTGCATCCTATTTGGCTCAGCCGGCAGTATTTAAAGAAAACCAGCTGGCGTACGAAGAATATGAAAAGGATTTGATTAACTTTTTATATGGGGAGGGTACAGATTATTTCCCAGTTAATTATTCAAAACTGACACTAAACAGCAGAACATTGTATCTATCACCGGCGGTATTTACTAAAGAAGTGTCCGCACATTCTATTGGTTCTTTAGCGAAAGAATTTGCACCATGTAAAGAAAATTACTGTCCAGCATGTGATTTGTTTGGATATGTAGGGAAAAATAATGAGTCATCCAAAGGATCTTCGATACGTTTTACAGATTTGTATGTGGATAAAGGAAAAGAAGACAAATCCCCAGAGGACTATTATGCATGTGATAAATTAACAATTCAGACATTGGGTGAACCGAAACTTGGTAACGTTGATTTTTATCTGAAAAAGCCGAATGGAGCCAATTACTGGACATATGATTATTACATAAAAGGAAATGGAAAAATCATTATACAGGAGGGAATGCTTCGTGGAAGAAAGTATTATTGGCATCATCGCAATCCAAAGGTTCCGGCTGGAGTGGAAGCAACGAAGCTTAATAAGACAATTCGGCCACTTAAGTCAAATGTAACCTTTGTTGGAAAATTATATTTTGATGGAATCTCCAAAAAACAGTTGGATCAATTAATATGGATTCTTAATAGTGGAACAGAGAAACTGGGGCTGAAATTAGGAGGGGCAAAACCTTTGGGATTCGGCAGTATCGCCTGTGAGGTGACTGGTGTAAAAGAAAGAATCATTGCGGTTGAAGATGGTAAAGTAGCGTACAGGATTGAGGAGACTTCATTTGGACACAGCAGTTATGAAGACGCAGGTTTCAGTAAAACTGTCAAAGATGAGCTTTATAAAATTGCCGGTCTCGAAACCGTTCCGAAAGATGTAGAAATTACTTATCCAAAAGAAGCAGCTCAGAAAAACAAACCATTGACAGAAGGTTATAAATGGTTTGTGAATAATCATACAACGACCACTGGAAAAATGGCCAGGAGCAGGTCTGATGTCGTGATCAGAGAGGTATTGCCATCTATTCAGGATGAAGATTTTTCATTGCCGTATAATTGTAAGCCGGAGAATCAGAGAAATAAAAACACTGGTTATTCAAATTATGGCGGTAATAAAGGTGGTTACAGAAAGAGTGGAAACAAGAAGTGGAAATAAGAGATAAATTTCCGGGAAAATAGCATTAAAAAAGCAGAAATTATAATTTCGTTGTTGGAAATTTATAATTTCTGCTTTTTGGAAATTTTGAAGGATAAGATAAAACGAGGAAGAGTCTATGGAAAAGGAAAAACTAAAACAAAAACCAATGATGCGCTATATTGTGCCTTTTTGCTTTTCAGATGAATATGAAAAAGTATATTCTAAAATGATGTCACACAGAGATTGGGAATTAGAGAATATATCAGGTCAGGGCAGACACATTTACAATCATATATATAAGACGATTCATTATGCAAAAGAAGAACAAAACGAGAAAAGACAAGGGAGTGCATGGAAATTTCAGGAGAAACTTCAGGGTGGATCCCAGGAGAAATGTACATTAGAATTACATTTAATAAAAGATAATAAAACTGAAGATACTGTAAAAGCAGAAATTTCAAAGGTTGGAGTATATTTATTTCAAACGGGTATAGGTTTATTTTGGTATGAGATTAGATTTGGAGAGAATACGTCAGTTGAGTTATTAACTGAGTGTGAGGATTTCTTGAAAAATCTAGGTTCATATAGAAAAAGGGGGTGGATTAAATATAATTATGTCAATAGAGAGATAAATATTCCAAGACATCAAAGAGCAGGTGAACAAACGGACAAAGAAATTGAAAAAAAATGGTCAATATTATTGATTGATTCAGATGATAGAACCTCTGGGAATTCTATTCCGCTGATAAATAAAACAAAAAACTTACAAGAAAAAACTTTTCATTTGAGCCCGGATTATGAAGAAATATGTAAGCCAACCCCATTTGCAGGCAGTAAGGATGTAAAAAGGATAAATTTTCGTCTGTTTGAATTGAATGTAGGGGATTCTGGAAAATATGAATCTGCAAAAATAAAATATAATGAAGAAGGAAGTTTTTCTATAATAGATTGGATTTGCGGAACATTAGAAGTGTTGGATTGTAAGCTTTCTTTTCACATGTTGCATGGAAGTAATAAGAGTAATGGAGAGAAACCGGAGTGTGCATTGTTATACAATTATTTTGTTTTCGGTTATGATGAGGGAGAGGAGCATGATGAGGGCTGTTGGAATCAAAAACTTTTGGATAATGCGGTAAGATTATCTGCGGGTCATAATTGGCGTTATTTGCGGGCGCCAGATATGAAAGAGCAAACTTATCAACCTTTTAAAAATGCCTGGTGGTATGTCAGTAATGAAGGGTGTGGATGTTATGTTTACGAAAACAAAGAAAATATTAAATATTTATCAGATAATCTTTCGGATGAGGTGAGAAAAGATTATTTCACATTGTATATATTATTGCTGTATCAATTGTATTCGCTTATTCATTTTTCGGAAAAAATAGAATATGAGTTGTCAGCTAATGCAAAAGATTATCGGAAGTCATCAGAAGATTATAATGAAAAATTGAAAGAAATCCAGACAGAAATCAACACATTCTTGCT
>Ga0129311_1001585_pt1 | contig 15752 bp, 17 predicted proteins | sample Go1ome_FD_94435 | JGI IMG/M metagenome (GOLD analysis project Ga0129311, IMG submission 94435) | Western lowland gorrila individual fecal microbial communities from Wisconsin, USA - Go1022B metagenome | ecosystem: Host-associated > Mammals > Digestive system > Large intestine > Fecal | place... | reverse complement strand
TCCCATCTAATGTACCTGTATCAAATGGCTGTCCACCACCTTCTGGATAAAACGCAGTATCTTCTAATACAACATCAAATCCATTTTTGCATGCAGTACATGAAATCACTTTCGCATCAAATTCTCTTAAATATGCATCTTGATAAAACAATTCATTCATTTCCATAAATAGATACCTCAACAACTTCCACTATCTTATCAAAAAAGAGAATGCATTCAAACATTCTCAATCATTAGATTCTTGAAATACCCTTCTGTACCATTATCAACATACAATCCAACATACCCTTCTGCATTTTTTCCATGTTTCAAATGCTCAATGCACAATACTGGTATTTCCATATCGTCTACATAGAACTTTGCTTTATCCCCCTGGATCACAGCACGCAGATGAAACCACTTATCTAAATATCCTTCAATTGGTGCTTCATATCCTTCAATTCCGTGTTTTCTAAAATAAGCAAATGTATAGCCTGGATAAGAAAAATACTGACATCCATGTTGTTTTCTCACTGGATCATCTGTATTTCCATTTGTTGGGCGAATATAAAACGCCTCAAATTCACTAGAATCTTCCTTTGCACGGAATACAATTCCAATAAACCCACGATTCGTTTCATCAGCTGTTGGAAGCAGCCTGCTTCTAACATCAACATCAATGATTCCATTATGAAATATTACTTCATTTATCAATGCATACGTATTATCATCTGGCATTTGATTTTCATGTGGTTTTGCCACATAGATTACATCTTCACCATCAAATACAACTTCTTTAGCTTCTACATTAATTTTCTTCATACAATACCTTCCTCATCTGTATTATATCCAAAGAATATAAAAAAAGAAGTAGTCACAATAAAGTAACTACTCCGTATATCTATTTAGATCAAGAAATACTTCAAGACGAATAATACAGCTAATACATACATTAATGTACTCAAATCTTTTGTCTTACCTGTTAATACATGTAATACAACATAAGAGATAATACCAAAAGAAATACCTTCAGAAATAGAATATGCAAAGCCCATCATTGTAATACAGATGAAAGCTGGAACTGCATCTTCAAGATTCTGCCAGTCAATATTTACTACCTGCTGCATCATCATAAAACCAACAACGATCAATGCTGGTGCTGTTGCGAATGATGGAACTGTCAAGAACAATGGTGATAAGAATAATGATAGAAGGAATAAAACACCAACAGTAACAGATGTTAAACCAGTTCTACCACCTTCTGTAATGCCAGAAGAAGATTCAACGAATGTTGTAATTGTTGATGTACCTAAGCAAGCACCAACTGTTGTACCAACAGCATCTGCTAACAATACACCCTTAATCTTAGGAAGTTTGCCTTCTTCATCAAGCATATTTGCCTTAGAAGCACATCCAATTACTGTTCCTAATGTATCGAAGATATCAACAAATAAGAACGCAAACATCATAACAATGAAATCTAATGTATGTTCAGCAACAAATGCAAAGTCAAACTTGAAGAATGTTGAAGAAATAGATGCAGGCATAGAGAAGAAAGCAGTTGGAATCAATGAGAAATAAGATTCATTATCAGGAACATAAATACCTGTCAACTGACAAACAATACCTAAAGCCCAAGTTAACAAGATGCCATAAAGCATATATCCCTTAACGTTCTTCTTGAGTAAGAATACTGTTAAGATCACACCAACCATTGTCAAGATTGCTGTGATACCATGTGTAGCGAATGTGCCATCACTTAATGCAGTCTTGAAGGAGAATAATCCAACAAGTGTACTTCCATCAACAATAATACCAGCATTCTGTAAACCAATAAATGTAATGAAGAAACCAATACCAACAGATACTGCAGTCTTCATCTGCTTTGGAATTGCATTAAAGATTGCTTCTCTGACATTCGTTAAAGAAAGTACAATGAAGATCAAACCTTCAAATAATACTGCTGTTAATGCAGCGTGCCAGTCATATCCCATAGAACCGCAGATTGTGTATGCAAAGTATGCATTCAATCCAAGACCAGCAGATAATGCGAATGGCATATTTGAGAATGCTGCCATTGCGAAACAGGCAATTGCTGAAGCTACTGCTGTAGCTGTAAGAATTGCACCAGCATCCATACCTGATGCGCTTAAAATAGATGGGTTTAGAGCCAAGATGTAAACCATGGTCATAAACGTTGTAAGGCCGGCAATCAATTCTGTTTTAACATTTGTACCGTTCTCACTTAGCTTAAAAAGCTTTTCTAACATGAAATATTTACCCCCTGTAATTTTTCTATTCATACCCTATAAATAAAAATGTTTTCTACAATAAGATCCTCCAATCGTAGAAAACACAATAGAATCAAGATCGTAGCAGAGATGTTAAGGCATCCCGTAGAGACGTATCGCCAATCCGAATACTTATACGATATGAAGGACCTAAGTATTATATCTCAATTCAAAAATAAAGCTATACAAACAGTCACTGTGTAAGCGTTATCACGAAAATATTTCATAAAAAAAGCCAAAAAAAAGCTATCCATAAGGACAGCTTGTAATATTCACTGATTAGTCAGCAATATATGGAAGCAGAGCCATCTGACGTGCACGCTTGATAGCGACAGCCAATTTTCTCTGATACTTCGCACGAGTTCCAGTAACACGTCTTGGTGTAATCTTACCATTAGCGCTGATGAACTTCTTTAATAATTCAACATCTTTATAGTCAATATACTTGATGTTATTCTTTGTGAAGTAGCAGACCTTTCTGCGACCCATTCTCTGTTTTCTGAATGCCATCGTTTTGTCTCCTTTTTAGAATGGCAGATCATCATTGGAAATATCCAATGTATCTCCACTTGTGAAATCATCCTGTACAGCTGGAGCACTAGGCTGTGGCTGATAAGATGGTTGTTGATAGTTGTTGAAATTGTTGTAACCATTGTCAACTTGAGCAGCACGCGCAGTAGACTGTGCTTTGCTTTCTAACAAGTTTACATTGTCACATAGAACTTCAGTTACGTATTGCTTTGTGCCGTCCTGGCGATCATAAGAACGTGTCTGGATTCTTCCTTCAACGCCTACAAGAGCACCTTTTCTAGCATACTGACCTAAGAAGTCAGCGGATTGTCTCCATGCTACACAGTTGATAAAATCAGCTGTCTGTTGGTTACCATCTTGTGATCTTGAAGTTCTTCTATCACATGCTACTGTAAATGAAGCAACAGATAATCCTGTCTGTGTTTTACGAACTTCTACATCTTTTGTAAGTCTACCAACAAGTACGACACGGTTGATCATTACTTAGCCTCCGCAGAAGCTTCGTCACGTGTGATCATGAAACGAACAATGCTCTGGTTGATACCCATCAAACGATCGAGTTCCTTTACACATGCGTTGTCTGCTTCGAATGCAACGACTACATAGTAGCCCTTTGTCATATCATCGATACGGTATGCAAAATCTCTCATACCCCATTCATCTGTCTTGTTAACCTTACCACCGTTTTCTGTGATGATGTTAGCAACTGTTTCAACGACAGAATTTCTCTTTTCGTCTTCTACAGATGAGTTGATGATGTACATGACTTCGTATTTTTTCATTTTGTACACCTCCTTTTGGACTTATGGCCATTACTGGCAAGGAGCGGATTTCCCACTCGCCATAAGATTATACCGAATAAATCTTCTCGTGTAAACAAGAAATTTACTATATTTCAGGCGTTTTGCCATGTTTACTTCATTGGCTGTTGTGCATACAATAAACATATGTATTTCATTTTTAATATTTTAGATATTCTATTTCTTTTTATATTTTCACTCTTTATGTGGATCAATGATCCCATTGCTTTTAACTTCACTGGCTTGTTAAATCAAAGCTCCACGAAATGCATTGCAATCATCATATGCATATACTGGATCTTTCTATTATTTCTACATTTATATCATTTATGCACTAACAAAAAGAAACTCATTCCTTTATTCATTCTTGTCATTCTCACATCGATCACACCATATCACGCAACAGGAGACATCACTTCTCAATTCCATTTATTCTTTGCTTTAGCTGCTTTTTTATATCTACATTATCTTCTATATGTTTTTTACTGGTACAGACAAAAAGCAACCATGTTCTACATTGCATGTTTAGCAATGTCTGGTTGCTTTGTATTAACATATTCCTCCATTACAGGTCTATCTGAGTGGATATTCATCATTGGATTAATGAGCACTCTTTCCTATCTGGATCATTCAAACATGAAATGATACAGCGCGCCAAGTAAATTTGCTTCATTATGAAATCTACACACATCAATCACAGGTAAAGGATAGGATGTACCCTTCACAATATCTACGTGATATGTCGCAATATCACGAATTGATTTTTTTAAAGAATCCAGTAAAACAGACTGTGCAGAGATTCCACCACCAATCAAAATCTTCTCTAAATCTAATAAAATATTGATATTAAACAGCATCATTGCCAAAGAATCTGTATATTCCTTCAATGCTTCCAAAGCCTTTGGGTCTTTATTATTAATATAATTAAATGCTTCTACACCATCCATTCCATCATCCAGGCCCATTTTTTCCTGCATGATCTTGCATAAATATGGTGTACCATGCTGACCAGCATAACTATATGGATCATCTAAGTGCTGATCATCTGTACTGCAGGCACACAATTCTCCACACAAGAATCTCTTGCCTCTTCTCAGTTTATGATTCAATATCAAGGCACAGCCAATATTTGTTCCAATGACAATAACAGCACCATCATCTACATCTTTAAGATTTCCAACCCAAAGTTCTGCCAAGGCAGCACATTTACCATCATTTTCAATCGTTACTTTCGTGTTGTATCTTTGAGATAATTCCTTTGCAACACAAACACCGTTCAAGAAAGGAAAAGCACCAATCACATCAACAACACCATTTTCACTATCAATGACACCAGAAGAAGAAATCGCAATGCCATCAATATCATCATATTGATTCACAACAGAATCCAAGATTGCATAAAACTCTTCCTTTGTTGAAGAACGCGCAGGAGAAGACACACTATTCTTTTGAATGATCTGTCCATCCTCACTCATATATGCATATTTTAAAGATGTTCCACCCCAATCAAACACTAAATAACGTTTCATCTCTTCCTCCTAACTTAACAATGATACTTAAGCAGAAACAATCTGACGATCGTCTTCTACTTCACTTTCCATATCAAATGCAATGCCATGTACTTTATACTTTTTCAAAACAAACATCGTCATTGTTCCAGAAACACCTTCAATTGGCGCTAATTTTTCACCAACGAAGTCAGCAACTTCACGCATTGTTTTCGCATTCACATTCACGAAGAACTCATATCCACCACTCATCAAATACAAAGAAGATACTTCTGGGAAACGAGCAATCTTTTCAGCCACTTTATCATAGCCAAATCCTCTTTGTGAACAAGCCTTTACACCAATAATCGCATCTACATGATCTTTATTGGCTTTATCCCAGTTAATGACTGTATGATATCCACAAATCACTTTTTCACTTTCTAATCTTTTGATTTCATGATTCACATTTTCTTCTGTATCATTCAATATATCAGCTAGATCTGTTACCGTTGCACGTGGATCATCCACAAGCAAGTCAATTAATTTATTTGCATCCATTCCTATTTCTCCTCTTTGATTTCATGCAGGAAATCTTCAATTCTACCAAGTGCTGTCTGTAAGTGAGACAAAGAATATGCATAGGATATTCTCGCAAATCCTTCTCCACTTTCACCAAACGCTGTACCAGGTACGATCGCAACATTTTTACGTTTCAATAATTCCATACAGAACGTATCACTATCCATACCAGAAGAAGTAATGTTAGGGAATACATAGAACGCACCTCTAGGCTCAAACGTATGCAATCCCATCTCATTCAGTTTTCTAACACAATACTTTCTTCTAAAATCATACTCTTCCTTCATCTTCAATATTTCTTCATCACAGCTCGTTAAAGCAGTAATTCCAGCATATTGTGATGTTGTTGGCGAACACATGATGCATGATTGATGAATCTTTGTCATTGTTTCAATCAATGACTTTGGTCCCATTGCATAGCCAAGTCTCCAGCCAGTCATAGAAAATGATTTTGAAAAACCATTTACAACGATTGTTCTATCATACATTCCTTCAATATGCGCAATGGATTCATATTTCTCATCACCATAACAAAGTTCCGCATAAATTTCATCAGAAAGAACGATCACATCTGTATCTTTCAATACTTCCGCAATTCCAACAAGATCTTCATGTCTTAGTACAGCACCTGTTGGATTATTTGGATACGATAAGATCAGCATCTTTGTCTTCTCTGTCAATGCTTCTTTAATCTGTTCCGGTGTCACTCTAAACTCATTTTCCTCTGTACATTGAATATGTACAGGAACACCACCTGTTAAAGTAGTAATTGGTTCATAGGATACATAACAAGGTTCAGGAATGATTACTTCATCCCCTTCTTCTACAAGCATACGAATGGCAAGATCAATAGCTTCCGATCCGCCAACCGTCACAAGAACATCTTCTGGATCATAGTTCAAATCATACTTTCTTTTCACAAAGTTTGTAATCTCTGTTCTTAAAGGAAGCAAACCAGCATTTGATGTATATTTCGTTCTGCCAATTTCTAGAGAGTGTATCGCTGATTCACGAATAGACCATGGTGTTTGAAAATCAGGTTCACCAACACCAAGGGAAATACAATCTGGAATTTCACTGGCAAGTTCAAAGAACTTACGAATTCCACTTGGTCGCATCTGTTTTGCGGCTTCAGATTTTATTTTTTCATAATCAATCATGCGAATTACCTCTCAAATATCTTGTTTCAATTGTACACTCTCATCTCTTATTTTGCGAATTAATCTTCTGACTGCAGCTCATAGATCATATCCCTCAATTCTGCAGCTCTTTCAAAATCAAGATGTGCAGCCGCATCCTTCATCTCAGCTCTCATATTTTCAAGCAATGCAGCCTTATCCTTCTTGCTTGTCTTATTCTTTTTCAGCATATACTTCGCAGCCATCTGTTTTGTTTCTTTTCCACGGATGACTTCATCCACCTTTTTCACAATTGTTTGCGGTGTAATGCCATGTGCTGTATTATATTCTTCCTGTATTTTTCTACGACGGTTTGTTTCCTCAATCGCAAACTTCATAGAATCTGTCATGACATCTGCATACATATATACTTCACCATGTGCATTTCTCGCCGCTCTACCAATTGTCTGAATCAAAGATCTCTGGCTTCTCAAGAAACCTTCTTTATCCGCATCTAGAATACAAACCAAAGATACTTCTGGAATATCCAGACCCTCACGCAGCAGGTTAATGCCAACAATGGCATCCACTTTTCCAACACGCAGATCCTGAATCACCTGTGTTCTTTCCAATGTCTTTGTTTCATGATGGAGATACGCAATATGGAAGCCTCTTTCCTGCAGATACTCTGTCAGATCTTCTGCCATACGCACAGTTAACGTTGTAATCAAAACACGTTCTTTTCTCTTGATGCGTTCCGTTAAACTCTCCGCAATATCATCAATCTGTCCCTTTGTAGGTTTGACCGTAATCAATGGATCCAACAGCCCCGTTGGACGAATGATCTGTTCAACGACTTGATGATCCACTTTTTCCAGTTCATATTCCCCAGGTGTTGCTGAACAATATACAACCTGATTGATCATTCCTTCAAATTCATCAAATGTCATTGGACGATTATCCAAAGCACTTGGTAAACGGAATCCATAATCCACTAATATTGTTTTTCTAGCACGGTCACCATTATACATGCCACGTACCTGTGGTAAAGATACATGCGATTCATCCACAAACATCAAGAAATCCTTAGGAAAATAATCAAACAGATTCCAAGGTCTTTGTCCAGTCTTTCTGCCATCAATATGCATTGAATAGTTTTCAATACCTGCACAATATCCATTTTCTCTAAGTGCTTCTAAATCAAAACGCGTTCTTTGTTCCAGACGCTCAGCTTCCAGCAATTTATCATTATCTTTAAAATATTTCAAACGATCTTCCAGTTCTGCCTCAATATCATCACATGCTCGCAACATCGTTGCTTTGCTTCTTGCATATCCAGAAGCTGGAAAGATGTTATAGAACTGATAGGCATTCAATGTTTTTCCTGTCAATGGATCAATTTCTGTAATACGATCAATTTCATCTCCAAACATTTCAATACGAATATTGTATTGATCTGTATAAGAAGGCGTCAGATCCAGCACATCACCTCTAACACGAATCGTACCACGGGACTGTTCCATATCATTTCTTGTATATTGCAGTTCAACAAGTTTCTTCAATAACGTATTTCGATCATATGTTTCTCCAACACGGATCGTCATAAACATATTCTTATATTCCACAGGATCACTTGCCGCATAAATACACGCAACAGACGCAACAACGATCGTATCTCGTCTTTCCAATAGAGAATTCAAAGTAGATTCACGGAACATATCCAGCTCTTCATTGATTGCGGCTGTCTTTTCAATATACATATCATTCTTAGGAACATACGCCTCTGGCTGATAGTAATCAAAGTTAGAAACAAAGAATTCCACACGATTATGCGGAAATAATTCTTTAAATTCAGAATACAGCTGTCCTGCCAATGTTTTATTATGTGAGAATACAAGCGTAGGACGATTCATTCTGGCAATGATATTTGCCATTGTAAATGTTTTACCTGTACCTGTTGCACCTTCCAATACCTGTTCCTTTTTTCCTTCCAGGATTCCTTCACACAAAGCATCAATTGCCTGTGGCTGATCACCGGTTGGAGAAAATGGAGAAACAAGTTCAAAGCGATGTTCATCCATGTAAGATCTCCTTTGCTTTTTCAAGCTGTACATCATGTGTATGTGTCGTATTCCAATCCAGAATCACAGTTGAACGCAAGCTGTCATATGTTTCTTTATCCAACACTTCATTTGCCGCTAAGCCATGTTCTTCTTTATATTGCTTCAATGCATTTCCAGTCTCACTAGAGAAATATCCATCTTTTCGATCCACTGTATATCCAAGATAATCCAGACACTCTTGTGCGTCTGCAATCGAGTCAGATACACTGTCTACATGAAAAGATTCATCTTCATCCATTTTAGAGAATGTTCTATAAAATACATCATGCAGTTTCACTTCCTGATCAGGTGTAATACCTACACCATTGACCCATGTACCATCTGGAGACAGCCATTTACTTGTTGTATATTTCAAGGCAGAGCCATCATCAAACATCTTTGAAACCTGCACAGTTCCTTTTCCATATGTTGTTGTACCAATAGTCGTTACATCATTACGCTGCTGTTTCAATGCAAGTGTCAATACTTCAGCAGCACTGGCTGTATTTCCATTTGTTAAAATGACAATATTTTGAATATTGGAATATTTATCTGACTTTGTTACAGTTTCATGTACAGTACCATCCGCGTATTCCTGCTTCATGACGGTTGTACCTTTATCTAAGAAACAAGAAGAAACACCTTCAACAGAATCCAGATAGCCACCACCATTATCACGCAGATCAATGATCAAGCCTTTCGCATCCTCAAAATCATCCAGATAAGATTTCACTTCTTCTGGTGTAGAAGAACCAAACTGATACAACTGCAGATACGCAATCTCACCCATCATTTCACCATACACTGTAGAAGCAACTTTCTCACGTGTAATCTTTAAAGCAATATTCTTTCCATCACGAATAAAACCAATCGTTACAGTTGTGCCTGCTTCACCCTGTACAGCTTCTTTAATATCACTGGAAGTCTTTCCACTCATATCCACACCATCGACTGTATGAATAATATCACCAGGTTTCACGCCCGCTTTTTCTGCAGGTGTATTTTTATACACTTTTTCTACGATACTTGTGCCATCTGTATTAATATACTGCACACCAATACCAACATAGTCTCGATTGATGGATTGCGTAAAAGCTTCCATCTCTTCTTTTGACATATATTCAGTATGCTTATCTTCATCATTTGTTGTGATGCCAGCAAGCGCCTGATCTGTCAGTCTTTCATCCAGATCATCAATTCCATTGCCAAAAAACCAGTCATTTTCCATAATATCCATCACTTCCTGGATTTTTTTAGAAGCGCTCATTGTCGTACCACGCGCAATCATATGACGCAAAGAAGATGTAAATCCATATGGCAGTAAAGAACCACCAAGCCAGCCAAAAAGAACAGCGACGATTGTCACCACAACCATAATTCTTTTCAGTTTTTTGTTCTTTGCTTGTTCCGCCTTAAATTTGGCTTCATCAGGCCAAACATATTTCTTCAAAGAAATCGTCTTAAATTCCTCTTTTTCTTCTGTCTTATTTTCTTCCATAAAAGTACCTCTATATATCTAAAAGGAGAGCTTATTAAAAAGCTCCCCTATCATACCACAACTAACCACCAAATACGGATTCTGGACGAATTCTACAAGGGATACCATATCCAGCTTCACACCTTCTGCCATATCCATCATAGCTGCCAGCCCAGCCACATCCAAATGTTAAATCACCGTTCCAGTTTTTTACATAGCTTGCAAAATCACTAGCCGCACCAATCTTGAAAATTTCAATATGGCAATGCGGACCAGAAGAGTTTCCTGTAGAGCCAACTCTACCAATATAATCTCCTCCAGTTACTTTTGTACCAGTTGCGATTGGTGACCCATTTTGCATATGCAGATACTTCACTGCGTATAAAGTATCGCCTACCGCAACAACGAGATATACCTGGTTGCCGCCGCCACTAGAACCACCGCTTCCATGGCATGTTGATCCAAGTCCACCATACGCACAGCCATCCGCACTATTTACAACGACACCATTCGCTACCGCATAAATATTTGTTCCCTGACTAGCCGCAAAATCATATCCCAGGTGTTTACCGCCACCAGAATAATTCCATGTACCAGCACTGCGATATGCACCCGGCACCGGATTTGTCCATCCTTCTGCCGCAACAACACCATTGAGATCGATCTTAGAGATCGCAGATTTGATACTGTCAATATTTGCTGAAATCGTATCACCTAATGCTTCCAGTTCTGCAGCCTGTCTTTCCTGTTCATCAATAATGATTTGTTTAGAGGCCTTTGTAGCTTCCAGATCATCTTGCTTATTCAACAGTTCCTGCTTTGCAACTTCCATTTCTACCTTCGCATTTTCAAGCGACTGTTTTTCATCATTTAATTTTTCAATTAAAGTTGCCAGCTGATCCAATGTATTTTCATCATATTGTGCAATAGAACTCAAACCATTGGCAATACGGATGAATTCTTCAAATGTAGAAGCACCCATCAAAATATCTGTATATTTCGATACACGCATATTTGACTGTGCATTCACCATTCTTTTTTTTACTTTTTCTTTCAAAGCATCTACTTGTGCCTGTGTCGCATCAATTTCTTTCTGCTTGTTATCAATTTCAAGCTGCTTTGCATCAATTTCAGCCTGTTTTGCATCAATCTGCGTCTGCAATTCTGTAATCTTTGCCTGCAGATCTTTTACCTGCTGGTCATATTCCGCAATGTTTGCCGCAATTTGATCACGTTGTGCTTCAATACTTTTCAATTGCTCCTGCGCTTCAGATTTTTTACTTTCCAGATACTTTGCATATCCTTTACAGGCTTCCTGATTATCTTTTGTTGCTTTTTTACAAGTTTCAGACCAGTATTCCGTATTCGAATAATCTTCCGCGTACACACGATCAACACGTGTAATGCATAGAAAAGAAATACATATACAAATACATACTTTGATGACTTTCATCATCTCTTCCACCTCAGATAACGGTTAACAGACAACAAGGATCCAATAAATCCCACAACAACACCAATGCCTAATAAAATACCTGCCAGATAGAAGATATATGGATTTGGCTTTACAAGCTTAAACATGTTAGAAACAAGAATACCACCACTGCGCTGATACAATGTTATATATCCCCAAACAGTTAATGCAATTGGAATAATAGATCCAAGCACACCAATGATAATACCTTCAATCACAAATGGAGAACGAATGAAAGAATTCGTTGCACCAACATTTCTCATGATCGTAATTTCATCTTTACGTGCAGAAATTGTTAACTTGATTGTATTCTGAATCAGGAAAACAGCTAACAATGTCAAACCAATGACTAAGAATCCGCCAATCTTACGAACCATTGACATTGTATCAACCATAGAAACAGTTGACTGACCACCATAGTTCACTTCCGCAACACCTTCAATTTTCTGAATCTCTGAAGCAATTTCTGTAATCTGATCACCGCTGGTTGCTTCTACATAGAAAGCATCATGCATTGGGTTATCATCTTTGAATGGTTCAAATGCTTCTTTTGTCTTTTCATCGTCAAAGGAATCAATATAGTATTGAAATTCCTGATCTTTATTTGAGTATGTTACTTTCTTAACACCATCAATTGCTTCAATAGATTTCTGAATGGCATCTTCTTTTGCACTATCTTCATAGTTGTAATCAACCATGACAGAAATTTCCATAGAAGATTCAATATTTTTCGTAAAGTTCTGTACGTTATAAGAGAAAATAATAAACAATGAAATAATTAATAATGTAATCGTTACCGCAATGGCAGAACTGATTGCCATTGCTAAGTGTCTGCCAACACCTGAAAATCCTTCTTTAATTGGTCTACTGATCATGACGAACATAACCTCCTTGTGCAAGATCTGCAACAATATGTCCATGTTCTAAGACAACCGTTCTTTTACGATGCTTATTCACGAGTGTTAAATCATGCGTTACCATTAAAATTGTTGTACCATAACGCTTGTTGATTCTTTCAAGTAAATCCATGATCTGATCAGATTTTCCAGGGTCAAGGTTACCCGTAGGTTCATCCGCAATCAAAACCTTTGGACGGTTTGCAATCGCTCTAGCAATCGCAATACGCTGCTGCTGACCACCAGATAATTCATGTGGAAAAGAAGTCTTCTTTTCTTTTAAAGAAACGACATCCAGCACTTCATCCACTCTTTTTTTGATCTGTGGCTTTTTCATATTGATTACTTCTAAAGCATAGGCAATATTTTCATAGACCGTCTTTGTTGGAAGAAGTCTAAAATCCTGGAAAACAACACCAATATTTCTACGATAAATTGGAACTTGTTTTCTCTTCAATTCACCAACATTGATACCAACAACTTCAACATTACCTTTTGTTGGGAGTTCTTCTCCATCCAGTAATTTGATCAACGTGGACTTACCAGAACCCGTTGGCCCAATAATATAAACAAATTCACCTTGTTTGACACTAAAATTCACATCATACAAAGCATTTGTACCATTTTTATATTGTTTGTATACATGTTCACATTCAATCATACAAGTCTCCTTTCGCAATTAAAAACCAGTGTTTATTTTACCATACATCATTTAAATTGTTGCTGAAGGATACGTGAAACCTTCTCCATGCATATCCGATGCATCTGTTGTAATCGTAAACGCACGATCATCAATCTGATTAATAATCTCTACCAATTGAGAATACTGCTTTGCACTGACAACACATAAGATGACTTTTTTCTGATCCATCTGATAGCCACCTTCACCAGCCAGAAACGTTACACCACGATCCATATCACGCATGATAACATCCGCAATCTCTTTCCATTTCTCACTGATGATCGTCACACTTTTCGCATTACTTCCTGCACCAAGTGATAAAATCTTATCAATCGCAATGCCAGAAGCAAATACAGAAATCAATCCAATCAAAGCTGCATCAATGCCATATGCAATTACACCAAGCAAAACTGTAATGCCATCCGTAACCATAACACCAGTAGAAACTTTCACACCAAATAGTTTATGTGCAATGAGTGGCGGAACATCCATACCACCCGTACTTGCACCCGCTCTCATCACAAGACCAATTCCAACACCGCCGAGTAGACCAGCATATAAACTAGCCAGGAATGGTTCAATATGAATTGGAATCATTGGTGCAACATAAGACAATGCTGTTGTAAAAACAGGATAACAGAACGAAGACAAAATCGTATCAATTCCAAATTGTTTTCCTAAAATCAATGTGCCAACGATCAATAACGTAAGCGTTAAAGTATTGGCAACAAGCGTTTCATCCAAATGGAAAAACGGTTCAAATGCTACCGCAACACCAGCTACACCACCAGACAGAATGTGATATGGAAGAATAAAGAATTCAACCGAAATTGCCAAGACAAATGTTCCTGTTACAACGAAAAGAACATTAATTAATTTTTTCATACCTATTTTATTTCCCTCTTTGCTCATGTATTATACCATGGTTGACAAGTGAACTTATGAAGAACAAAAAGTATGTATGGATCATCGTATTCCTGTATATCTTATTTATATTTTCAAATTCTCTGCAGATTGGTGAAACAAGCAGTGCCATTTCTGGTGGTCTGACACACTTTGTATTATCCATTCTCCATAATTTTGGATGGAATATTCCTTTTGATGCATTTCATCATTTCATACGTAAACTCGCACATTTCAGTGAATACGCCGGACTTGGCATTCTCGTCAATTACGCTTTACGTACCGCACCATTATTCAAAAATCTAAAACTCAACTACGCACTCTTCTGGATCCTGCCACCATCCATTGATGAAACGATTCAGCATTTTGTGCCAAATCGCTATGGCTGTATTCAGGATGTACTCATTGATATGAGTGGTTTTTTATGTGCAACTCTACTTTATTTATTCATCATTCACAAGCAGGCAAAAAAGCACTCATCTCACTTCTAGCATGTGTTTCATCAAACACATCATCCTTCAAATTAAAAAACATATACGGATCTTCTAGATCATCATCCCATGTAACATCTACATTCCACCACGAACCATCCAGATACACAATATTCCATGCATGATCTTCACCTTCTGCACTTCCCGTTACATATGCACAAGGAATGGATAATTGCTTCAAGATGTATTGAAAAGCTTTTGCGTATCCAGCACAAACTGTTTGATGATTCACCAGTGCAGAATACGCCGATTGATTCATCGTTGCATCTAAATCATATGTAATTCTTTCACATAAAGCATCATGAACATATCTTTCTCTTTCTTCATCACTCGGATACACAAGAGCATTCTGTACGATTTCTTCACTGGCATTTTGGAATAATTGCTGATGTTCTGCAAGATCCTCTGCAGTTTCATGAAACGATAACGTCACAGAAACAACACCCATATTTTCCAACACTTCATAAGAATATCCCTGTTCCAGCCAGAATAGTTCTGGACAGTCAAACATGACAGCCTGATATGCATTTGCAATATTCTTTTCTGTAATATCCGCATCATATGGCTTCAATGTTGTTTCCAGTGCATTTGTACAGTCAATGATTTTTGCATAGATTCTCTTTTCTTTTTCATCTAACAATGCATAGTATGGATGATACAAATCATCATATACAACCACTTCTTTTTCTTCCTGAAGCAATTGTCCCGTAAAAATATCTTTGACATTATGAAAGAAAGAAGTAAAGATTGCTTCTTTCTTTAAAGTAATGACACAAAAACATAAAAACCATACAGCTAGTAACAAACGAAAGATTCTTTTCATGAGTAAATTTTCTCCCATTCTTTTCGGTATTTCAAGAGATATGGGATACTCACTCCTCTAAGAACCGTACGTGCAGTTTTCCCGCATACGGCTCCCCACATTTGCGATTTCTGTTT